>Ga0315907_10000853_pt1 | contig 41874 bp, 64 predicted proteins | sample LakEriMetagenome_3_FD_203525 | JGI IMG/M metagenome (GOLD analysis project Ga0315907, IMG submission 203525) | Freshwater fungal communities from buoy surface, Lake Erie, Ohio, United States - Buoy 12 MA123 | ecosystem: Environmental > Aquatic > Freshwater > Lake > Lake biofilm | place: USA...
GTCCAGAGATTGATGCACTCCGTCGTTTCCGCACAATCGGTTGGTACTACTTCGGAGGCTTTGCACGCCTTCGTGAAGCAGCGCTCTATCGCATTGAGTCTGCAGCAACAAACGGATAATTCCGCTACGTGCAACGGCAGGGGTGGGGTCAAACCCACCTCTGTCACTTAGGAAAGGTTAGATATGACTTATACGTTAACAACACCCTACCAATGGCAAACTTGGGGCGCTGGTTATTCTGAGTTTACTCCGTACTCACGCCTTGCTGGTCGCCGTCTTAATGGTGGAACCATTGATGGTGCTATTGCTCCTAGCCTTACAGACATCCCTCGCGGTCAGACTCTGATCGTTAACGGAACTACTGTTACAGCAACCTTGACTCCTAGCCAAGATGATCTAGCAGCAGCTAGTTATTACTTCCTTGGTGGTCACGAGTACACACTCAGTGATACCCAAGCACAAGTTCTTATTGATGCCGGATATGGAAGTTGGTTGACTCAAGTATGAAGCATTGGGAAGATCATCCTGAACCGATAGCGACCTGCTTTGGTTGCAAGGTTCTAGGGCTACAAGTAAATGAAGTCTCTTTACGGGCTAATGGTATTCCTACTGCTAAGCAACACGATAGGGAACTCCAGTCCTATTACGATGCAACACGTCAAGGAATAGAACCACGGTCTACAAAAAGTAAAGATATAGATGCAGCAGTTAAACTTTCCAACGAGGCTGGTAAGGCTTTCGATGGGATCACTATGACCTTCAAGAACTAAGGAGAAGAAATGCCAAAAGTAGGAATGAAAGAATTTTCATACGGACCAAAGGGTATGGCAGCAGCCAAGATGGAAGCCAAGAAGACCGGCAAGAAGATGGTTGTTAAGCCTTCTAAGAAGAAGATGGGAAAGAAGAAGTGATGGAAAACTACACAGAAGAAGATATCGCAAAGTACCCAACACCTGATAAGCAATACGACGGTGCTAAGAAGTACGAAACTTATGAGTCACTACAGACTGGTGCAATGGGAAAGTCTGCTAAGTAATGGCTAAGTCTCCTGCTTGGACGCGCAAAGAAGGCAAGAACCCAAAGGGTGGCCTTAACGCCAAGGGTCGTGCCTCTGCTAAAGCGCAGGGGATGAACCTCAAGCCTCCAGTCAAGAAGGCTGAGGCTGCTAAATCACCTAAGTCTGCAGGACGGCGCAAGTCCTTCTGTGGTCGTATGTGCGGTATGAAGTCCAAGTTGACTTCTGCTAAGACTGCAAGAGATCCGAACTCAAGAATAAACAAGTCACTTCGTGCTTGGGATTGTAGTTGCAAATGAAAAAGAAAGTAGCATTTTGGGATAAGAAGAATCCTAAGAAAACATCAAAGGCGCTAACGCCTGCACAAAAGGCAGCAGCAAAGGCCAAGGCTAAGGCAGCAGGACGGCCTTATCCAAACTTAGTAGATAACGCAGCAGCAGCTCGCAAGAAGAAGTAGAGGAGATATAGGTGGCACTAGGAGAATACGGTACAACGCTATTAGATGAACTAAATCGTCTTGCTAATGGTGGCACCTATCGAGCACCAGAGGCGATGGTAGGTGAAGCACTTGCTGCTCGCCAATGGGCAGTTCAACGATCAGTAACAACAAATTTAACAGATACAGTAGGAGTATTAAATGCGATTGCGGGGACCACTAGCGAAAATCGCCTCGATTACAGCGGTGTATGTAACCTTATCGCTGGTACTTTTCAACTACCTGCAGCGCAAGCTCTCAGAGGAGTCTCTACGTGAGTGCTAAATACAATATCGTTTGCGATCAAGCGACCACCTTTGAACTTGACTTCACTATCCAAACTGGTAACACTCTTTGGGACTTAACTGGCTATAGTGCTACTATGACGATTAGACCATTTGTTGGTTCTAATACAACCACCCTTGTATTGACTAACGGCAATGGCATCACCCTTGGTGGTGCTGCTGGAACTGTATCTATCCTCATCAGTGCTGCAGTAACAGCAGACTTTAATCCATCCCGATACTCTTATGATTTTGTTCTCAACTCTGGAAGCGTCATTACTCGACTACTTGAAGGAAAGTTTGTAGTTACCGCTGGCGTGACCCTATGAGTGAGACAACAGTAGTATTCTCCCAAAACGCTTTAGATAATACCGTTGTAAGCATTGACCCACAATCGGGTGAGATGCAGGTTATTGTCGTTGTTGAAGATCAAGCGGAAACTTCTGTTGTCCTTTCAAACAATCAAGGTCCACAGGGTATCCCAGGAGTAACTGGCCCAACAGGACCTACTGGTCCTACTGGTGCTACTGGTCCAACAGGAGCCACAGGTGCGGCAAGTACGATTCCTGGTGCTACTGGTGCTACAGGCCCAACGGGTGCTACGGGACCTACTGGAGCCACAGGTGCTAACTCTACAGTTGCTGGTCCTACGGGTGCTACAGGCGCTACAGGGCCTACAGGAGCCACAGGAGCCACAGGTCCTACAGGTGCAGACAGCACCGTTCCTGGCCCTACAGGAGCCACAGGACCTGCAGGAGCGACAGGTCCTACGGGTCCAACAGGTGCTGCATCAACTGTCGCAGGACCAACGGGAGCAACAGGCCCAGCAGGAGCTACAGGACCAACTGGTTCAAGTGGACCTACTGGTCCAGTCGGTGCTACAGGACAACCAGGACCTAGCGGTCCAACAGGTGTGACTGGTCCAACTGGTGCAGATAGCACAGTTCCAGGACCAACAGGTGCTACAGGGCCAGCAGGACCAACTGGTGCTACAGGGCCAACTGGTCCAACAGGACCTGTCGGTGCAACTGGTCAACCATCACCTACTGGTCCAACTGGACCGACAGGTGCAACTGGACCTGCAGGTGCTACTGGCCCAGCAGGTGCAACAGGACCGACAGGATCTACTGGCCCAACTGGTGCCACTGGACCTGCAACAGCAACTGATTCTGACCAATATATTTTAGCAAACCAAGTATTCGGATAGGAATATAAATGGCAACATATGTAAAGACGCTTTTATCTAGTTCATCAACTGGTGCGCCAACTACCGTTGTGGCTACTGCCTCAACTGGTACAACTATCCATACAACAGGCACATCTGCCTCAATCATTGACGAGGTGTGGCTCTATGCCAATAACACTTCGACCTCACCTGTATTGCTCACCGTTCAATTCGGTGGCACTGGCGCAGTGCAACACGCAAAGCCGATCACACTAGCTCCGCAGTCAGGCGATGTTCTTATCGTTGCAGGCTTGCCACTAACAGGTGATGGCACTACTGGTTCAACTGTTGCAGCCTTTGCAGCAACTGCATCCGTTATCACGATTTCAGGTTACGTCAACAGGATTTCCTAATGAAGTGGCTTGCCCTTTATTTAATAACCGTCTCAATTATTTTAGTATGGAACCACGCGAGGTGTAAGGATGGCTAACCCATCACGCAGGGGGCAAGTTGCAGGACCTGTATCAGGTCAAATACACGGTGATGGAGAAACACCTTTTGCTAATACTTCTGCCATCTTGCCTTATGGCTTGCAACTTCGACAGACAATTCTTGCTGGTACAACTTCGGTAACTATTCCTGCTGGCATTACTTTTGTTTACGCTATCGCAGTTGGCGGTGGCGGTGGTGGTGCTGCTGGCCCTAACGGTGGCGGTGCAGGTGGAGTTGCTTGGGGCTGGACTATTGCTACTTCAAGTTGTGTAGTTGGTGCTGGTGGTGCGGTTAGCGCTACTGGTGGTTATACCCGTTATGGAAATATCATTGCAGGTGGTGGTGGTGCAAACAACGGCGCTGGAACACTTGGTAGCGGTGGTGCGCCTGCAAGCGCAGGTGGTACAAACTATTGGGGTATTCCTGGTGGTGCGGGTGGTTCTGTAACTGGCACAGGTAATGCTGCAAATGGTGCAGGCGGTGGCGGTGGCAACACTGTAACAGGAAGTCAAACAGGTGGCGCTGGTGGAGATGGTATTTCTGGCGGTGGTGGTGCAAACTGTAATACTTCTGGTTCGGGAACTAATACAGGTGGCAAAGGTGGTTCAGGTTTAGTAGGTGGCGGTGGTGGTGGAGCAGGCACCACAACTGGTACTCGTACAGGTGGCGCAGGTGGGAACGGAATTAACATTCTTACTGGAGCAATTACAACTGGTGGTACAGGTTCTACTGGTACAAATACCAATGGTGCAGGTGGTGGTGGTGCAGGAATTGCTGGTAATGGTTCCAATGCAGTTACAACAGTTGGCGGTGCAGGCGGTCTTGGTGGTGGTGGTGGTGGCTCTGGCGTAACGCGAGCCGTAGGCGGCGATGGAATACTTTACCTTTTCTACTAGGAGAACACTATGAGCAATCCAAACCGCAAAGGACAAGCTGGCAACCCAGTATCTATTGGGATGCAAAGTGCTACATATACTCCATTTGTAAACACACATTTTAATCTGCCATTTGGATTATATTTACGCCAAACAATTTTGGCAGGAACTACATCAGTGACAATCCCTGATGGAATTAACTTTGTATTTGCCATTGCAGTTGGTGGTGGTGGTGGTGCAGGTAACGGTTCCGCATCAGGTGCTGGCGGTATCGCTTGGGGATGGACAGTTGCAACTTCAAGTTGCGTTGTAGGTACGGGTGGCGCAGTTAATGCTGCTGGTAATTATACTCGTTATGGAAATGTTATTGCAGGTGGTGGTGGTCAAGCAAATAATGCGCCGTTTCTTGGCGGTGCAGGCGGTGGTGGCGCTACTGCGAGTAATAATGGTTCAACTAATTATTACGGAATACCTGGCGGTGCTTTTGGTGCTACAAAGGGCAATTCAGGTAGCGGTGCAGGCGGCGGTAGTAGTACTGCAACCGCTGGCGTTACTGCTGGTGCAGGTGGAGATGGTATTTCTGGTGGTGGTGGTGGTGCGCACACAAGCGCTACTTTGCCTGCAGTCGCAGGTGCTGGTGGTAATGGTTTAGCAGGCGGTGGTGGTGGATGCGCTCGACAAGTTGTTAATGGTCTAGGTGGCAACGGTGGCAATGGCATAAATATTCTTACTGGCGCAATAACTACTGGTGGTACAGGTAGCACTGCTGGACCAGGCTCAGGTGGCGGTGGTGGTGGTGTAGCAGGTAATGGTCAAAACCCATCAGGTGGAACAGGTGGAACAGGTGGCCTTGGTGGTGGTGGCGCAGGTAGCGGTGCAAATGGCGGCGTTGGTGGCAACGGAATTCTTTATCTTTTCTATTAGAATGGAGCAACTATGAGTGCAACGATTTATAGCAATTCATCATTTACTGATACACCTTATGGACTCAAGCTGCAACAAACTATTACTGCAACAGGAACAACATCAGTAACAATCCCAACTGGCATCCGTCGAGTCTATGCAATCGTTATTGGTGGTGGTGGTGCAGGAAGCACACAGACCACAGGCGGTGGCGGTGGCGGTGGAGCAGGTGGCTATTCTGCTGGTTGGACTTGGGCAACAAATACTGTAACTGTTGGAACTGGCGGTGTTGGTACATCAACTGCTGGCGCTGGCGCAAATGGCGGTTCATCAATTTACGGAATGGTTATGGCTGGTGGCGGCAGTGCTGCAGGAATAACTGCAACATCAGGTGGTGCTGGCGGTGGGGCAACAACACCCAATGTAGCAATAATTTCAACTGTTTCTTATACAGGAGCGCCTGCTGCAGGCGCTGGGGTTGTCGGATATGCAAGTGGTGGAAATACAGGTTCGCAAAATGCTGGCGGTGCTGGGGTTTCAACTGGCGGCGGTGGTGGCAGCGCTCTTACAACTGGAACTTTAATTGGTGGCGCAGGTGGTCGCGGCCTTATCTGTGGTGGCGGTGGCGGAGTAGGTTCAGTGGGAAGTAATACAGGCGGTGCAGGTGGAACTGGCGATTTCTTCGCAGGTGGCACAGGTTCATCAGGCACGGGAACAGGTTTCGGCGGTGGCGGTGGCGGCGCAGGGCGCACAGGCGCAGGTTCTAATGCAACTAGCAACGCTGGCGGTAATGGTGGCTCAGGCGGTGGTGGTGGGGGCGGTGCATCCACACTAGGTCTTGCAGGTTCAGGCGGTAACGGCGTTGTTTATCTTTACTACTAAGGAGTAATTATGGCTATTAGATACGAATATAACTCAGTCTGCTGCGGTCATCACTATATGGAGACACGCAATGCAGATGATGCTCAAGTTGTGACTAAGTGCAATGTCTGCGGTCAGGGTGAGTATCAACTCACAACCCAGACAGAGATTGAAACTATTGCCGAGCCTGTCTATCAGGTGTCAGCAGAGCCTGAATCAGAGGACTTGCCTGTAGAATAAGGCTATGAGATTCCACGTCATAAGCCTGCCACATACACAAACAACTAAAGATTACGTCAACTGCGCTTATACCGAAAAGGTCAGACGCTTTTGTATGATGATGAAGGGGCTAGGCCATACGGTCTATCTCTATGCTGGAGATCAGAATGAAGCACCTGTTGATGAACTCATCACCTGCATCACTAAAGAACAGCAAGAAGAAGCACTCGGTGATAAGCACTACACCGAAGCTGCATTTGATAATGCGCTACCACACTGGCAGATCTTTAACCAGAACGCTATCTACGAACTAGGCAAGCGCCTACAGAAGAAAGACTTTATCTGCCTGATCGGTGGCTATTCACAGAAGCCTATCGCAGATGCCTACCCAGAACATATGAGCGTCGAGTTTGGTGTCGGCTACGGTGGAATCTTTAGCAAGTATAAAGTATTTGAGTCTTATGCTTGGATGCACAGCATCTATGCAATGTATAAAGATCCAACAAAGGTAGATGGCAACTTCTACGATGCGGTAATTCCTGGTTACTTAGAGCCAGAGATGTTTCCGTTGCAGGAGAAGAAGGAAGATTACTACCTCTACGTAGGACGTATGGTAGATCGCAAAGGTTTAGTTGTAGCACAGCACGTCTGTAAAGAACTAGGACTTAAGCTCATTATGGCAGGTCCTGGTAAGAACCCAAAGATTGAATACGGCGAATGGGTAGGACCTGTCGGTCCAGAAGAACGAGCAAAGTTAATGGGTGGTGCTATTGCCCTATTTGCTCCAACACTTTATATTGAACCTTTTGGCAATGTAGTAATTGAGGCGCAAGCCTGCGGTACTCCAACGATTACTACAGACTGGGGAGCCTTTACTGAGACTAACCCCAATGGTGTTACTGGATATCGTTGCAGAAATGCAATGGAGTTTGCAGTAGCAACAGAGTGGGTCAAGGACTTAGACCCAGTAGCAATACATAAGAGAGCAGTAGCGTTGTATTCACTAGATGCTATTGCACCACAATACGAGCAATACTTTGCACGACTGCTAACTCTATGGGGAGATGGCTGGTATGAGAGGAAATAATGCCAACACTGAATGAAATGATTGATGAGGTTCGCTCATCTCTAGCAGGCTACACCCTGCGTCAAGATAGAATCTCCTACCTAACGGCAGCGATCAATACAACTGATCTTGCTATGAACATTGGCTCATCTGCCAACCTTGCTAAAGGTGTCATCGAAGTTGATGACGAACTGATCTGGATTGATAACTTCAACCAGTCAACTAGCACACTTAACGCAGCTCCAGGCTTTGGTCGTGGCTATCAGGGAACATCTCCTGCTCCTCACGCACAGTATGCCCAAGTTACCCTTGCTCCAACCTTCCCTAGGTTGATGATTAAGAAGGCTATCAACGATGTAATCAATAGCCTCTATCCTAAACTCTGGGCTGTCTCTTCAACTACCTTTACCTTTAATGCAAGCCAGACAACCTATCCGTTGCCTGATGATGCTGAATCAATCCTCTTTATGTCTTGGCAGACCACAGGTTCAAGCCAAGAATGGCTACCTATCAACCGCTGGCGTGCAGATCCAATGGCTAACGTTGCAACCTTTAATACACAAAACACTGTAAATATCTATGAGAATATCCAACCTGGTAGAACAGTACAGGTCTGGTATACAACTGAACCAACTACTTTAGATAGCAACACAGATGACTACGCTGATGTGACCGGACTTCCTGCATCTTCTGCAGAGGTAGCAATCCTTGGTGCCTCTTACAAGTTGCTCTCATATCTTGATGCTGGTCGTATCAACTTGAGTTCAGCAGAGGCTGATCTAAACGATACCAAGATTTCAAGTAGTGCTGGTGTGGCTTCATCTCGCTATATCTATGCTCTATACAACCAGAGACTTAATGAAGAAGCACTTAAACTGCAAGACAAGTACCCAATCCGAATCCACTATACCAAGTAAGGCAGATAAATGACTAGAGAATATTCAAGCATTAGCGTTGAGACAACGCTTAATAGTGGTATCAATACTACCGCTACTACTATGACAGTTCCATCAGTTGCTGCAGCTACTGCCCTACTAGGTGGCATAACCCTTGATCCTGGCAACGTAGATATCTTTACCGTTGCAATAGATCACGATACTGTTAATGAGGAAATTGTTTATGTCACTGGTGTATCTGGTGATACTTTCACAATCAGTCGAGGCCAAGCAGGAACAGGAACTGCTGGAGTATCTGGTATTACTCACAATGCCGGTGCTTCAGTTAAGCACGTGCTTACCTCAGAAGACTTGATCTTATTCCGTAATAGCGCCTCACCTGTATCATCCTTTGCATTTACTGGATCTACATCTGGAACTACTACAGTGCAGGCAACTGCAGTAGCTGGCACCACAACGCTTACGCTACCTGCTGCTACCGATACCTTAGTAGGTAAGGCAACTACAGATATTCTTACTAACAAGACTTTAACTGGCTCAATAGTAGTATCACCAGAAGAGCGCACAACAGTATCTGCTACAGCAGCAACTGGCACAATTAACTTTGATGCCGTTACTCAGAGTGTTCTATATTACACAAGCAATGCTAGCGCTAACTGGACACTCAATCTACGTGGCAGTTCAGGTGCAACACTCAGTTCAATCCTAGCAGTGGGTGATGCTATAACTGTTACGCACCTAGTTACACAGGGTGCAACTGCTTATTACAACAGCGCAGTGCAAGTTGACGGTTCATCTGTTACTCCAAAGTGGCAAGGTGGAACAGCGCCAACTGCAGGCAACGCATCATCTGTTGATGCTTATGTCTACACTGTAATCAAGACAGCAGCAACACCAACCTACACAGTCTTTGCTAGCCAAACGAAGTTTGCATAATCTATGAGTCCGATACTAGGAGCAACAGGTGGGTTATCTGCTAGAGCTTATGGATTCACTTCTGTTATAGGTGCAACTAACTCTTATGAGTCTATCTCTACAGTAACAGTTGGCTCAGGCGGTTCAACTACTATTTCTTTCAGTTCAATCCCTGCAACCTATAAGCATTTGCAGATTAGGGCTATTGCAAAAGCAAGTGGAACTAACTTTAACCCTAAAATGCAATTCAACAGTGATACAGGTAGCAACTACTCTTGGCACTATATCTATGGTGATGGAAGCACTGTCGTAGCAGGAGCAGGTGCAACCCAAGCATTTATCTACAACAGTATTATTTCTACAAATGCAAGTATGTATAATGGATTTGTTATTGATATTTTGGACTACTCTAATACATCTAAATACAAAACCACCAGAGAACTTAGTGGACAAGATAGAAATGGTAGCGGAGAAATTGCTTTATGGTCTGGAAACTGGCGTTCAACATTGGCAATAACAAGTATTGAATTTTCTAATGGAACATTTGACCAATATTCATCTTTCGCACTCTATGGAATTAAAGGGTAATAATGCCAACACAGACATACACTCCTATTGCAACTAATACTCTGGCTAGCGCTACATCAACTTTAACATTTAGCAGCATTCCTGGAACCTATACCGATTTAGTAATTGTTGCTAATACAATTATTGCTAGTGGTTCTACATTTCCTGAATGCTCTTTAAGATTTAATAGTGATACTGCAACAAATTATTCCAATACTTATTTTCTTGGTACTGGTTCAAGTGTTATTACGGGGCGCGGTAGCAATTATAATTATGCAGATTGTGGCTACCTTTCAGCAAATAGTGGAAATCCAAATACTCGTATTATTAACATAATGAATTATGCAAATACGACAACCAACAAAACAGTTATATCACGTGCTTCATCAGATAACGGAGCGCAAGTTACTGCCTATGCAAATTTATGGCGTAAGACACCAGAGGCTATTAACTCAATAACCATTTTTACCCAATCAGGTAATTATGCTATTGGCTCCACCTTCACTCTCTACGGAATAAAGGCGGCCTAGCAAATGCCTACTACATATACTCAAATTGGTACTGCCGTAACCGTGGGATCCGGTGGGGCTACTTCCATCGATTTTACCTCAATACCCAGTACATACACAGATTTAATACTAAAGATATCTGCTCGCACTACCCGCACATCAACCGCTACAGATTGGGTCAAAATCGCTTTCAATGGCGTAACTACCAATTTAACTATGAAGTTACTCTATGGTGAAGGATCATCGACTGGCTCGTACTCAGATACCGCCATATATGGTGGCATCTCGTCTAACGCTGCGACCTCTAATACTTTTGGCAATTCTGAGATTTATATACCTAACTACGCTGGGAACAGTAATAAATCTATATCTTTTGACTCGGTGGGAGAAACCAATGCTAGTACTGGCAACTATTTAAGCTTAACGTCTGGGCTATGGTCTAGCAGTGCAGCCATTACCTCTATTAGTCTAACCCCATATACTGGGCCTAATTTTATGCAACACACAACCGCCTACCTCTATGGAGTATCAAATGCCTAATCCAACACGAATCGAAGTAAACTGCACTACTGGTGAAGTTCTTGAAATTGAACTTACTGATGCAGAAGTAGCAGAACTTGCAGTGCAAGCAGAAGAAGCAGCAGTACGTAAGGCAGAAGAAGATGCTGCACGTGAAGCACAAGCATCAGCAAAGGCTAGCGCCCAAGCAAAGTTAGTAGCACTTGGACTTTCAAGTGAAGAGATCGCAGCAATAACAAACAACTAAGGAGTAAACGTGCCATACGGCTCTGACATCACCGAGGGAATACCCTATGTACTCTCCAACCCTGCTGGAACTACTAACTATACCCAAACTGGAACATTCTACGATGTAGCCTTTTCTGGACTGCCGTTCTTTATTGCAGCTTCTGAGATGCAGCCTTACCGTCGAGTAACAGCGCAGTATCGTAAGCAACAGATTGACCAGACGCGAGAGCCTGGTGAGCAGACGCTCACCGGTTGGTGGGTTAGATCTCAATCCTCGTTCCACTTAGGAGCGGGGATTAAGTATTTTGAGCCTATTCAGGAAGAGTCGCTACGCTTTCAGTATACAGAATCTAAAGGTTTAGATGTCTGGACTAGAGGACAAGCAACTCTACTTAATACCACAGTCCAGGCTGAACCTGCAACAGCAACCAACCTATCCTTGTTTGGTGCTAGAGATACCACTAACAACGTAGATGCAGTTGTCTTTACTGAAGGACCTGATCTAAAGAAACTTACTATGAGTGGTGATACACCTACTGTTACCACCTACACCTTGGTAACTTCTCCACATACACTTGATTTCAAGTCACTAACTTCTGATGGTAGTCGGTACTTTGCAGCAGATAATGCCCGTATCCATAGAGGTAATATCTTTGGCACCACATCTGATGGTCATATCTACGACCTCAACGGTCCAGTAACTACAGTAGTACTGCGCTATGCAAAGCAGCGTTTACTCGCTGCAGTTGATAGGGATCTATATGAACTAGATTCTAATAAGGCAACCACTTCAGGTGGTCACGCCTTACCTACTGAACTTTATCAACACCCAAACCCATCTTGGATATGGACAACCATATCTGAGGGACCTGCTGCTTTCTATGTTGGTGGCTATGCTGGATCTCAATCATCTCTATACAAGATTACACTAGATACTGCTAATGCTAATGCTCTAGGTTTCCCAACGCTAGAGACACCTACTGTTGTAGTTGATCTACCAGAGGGAGAGGTACTCAATGCCTTCGATGTATACCTTGGTACCTTTGGAGTTCTTTGCACCAGTAAGGGTGTAAGAATTGCAGTGGTATCTGCCGATGGTGACGTAAGTTACGGACCATTGCTAATGAATACAGAGTGCAAGAGCGTAACCTTTAAGGATAGTTTTGCTTATGTAACAACCTTGCAAGATGGTGAATCAGGTCTAATCCGTATTGATTTATCACAGCCAGTAGTTCCTAACAGCCTTATCTTTGCCTACGCTTGGGATGTTTATGCAAGCGGTGAGACTGCTAACCCAGTATCTGCAGACTTCCTTGGCTCTACCGACAGAGTTGTCTTTGGTGTACCAGGTGATGGAATATGGATTGAATCTGAAAGTACCCTTGTAGCAAGTGGATACCTACGTACCGGTTATATCCGTTACAACACACTTGAGACCAAGATCTATAAACTGCTACAAGCTCGTATCAATACGACTAATGGTGGTATCGCTATCAGTTCTATTGACTCAATAGATACCGAGTACAATATTGGTACCTTTGCACAAGGAACAGTAGTTCCTGAGATCAACGTAAACTACCCAACTACTGCACAAGAGTATCTAGGATTTAAGTTTACCTTTACTCGATCAGCAACCGACTCTACCAAGGGACCGCTATTTACTGGCTATCAGTTGAAGTCATTGCCAGCAGTTCCCCGTCAGCGCCTGATCCAGTACCCAGTATTCTGCTATGACCACGAGAGCGATAAGTTCAGCAACGAAGTGGGCTATGAAGGATCTGCCTATAATCGTTTGTCTCAACTAGAAGCCATTGAAAATGTTGGTGACACCATCCGTATTCAGGACTTTAGAACTAATGAAGAATACCTTGGCATCATCGAAGAGATGGACTTCATCAACAAAACCCCAGAGGATAAGAGATTCTCTGGTTTCGGCGGAACACTCCTCATCACGATCAGGACGGTCTAATGCAAGCACAAGACTATGCAACAGTAGCGGTAGCAGTAGTAACCATCATTGGTGGTTTCGTGGCTGCAGTTAACTGGTTAGTTAAACACTATCTCAATGAACTTAAACCCAATGGTGGTAGCTCGTTAAAGGATTCTGTTAAGAGACTAGAAGATCGTATTGATGATCTATACAAACTGATAGCGGAGAAGTAATGATTCCATTAGCAAAGAAGGCAACACCTGCTGCTATAGCAGTACTGCGTCAGGCTACGGCCCTATGGCCTAAGCGCAACAAGGCATCAGATGGATTGCTACCTAGCGCAGCACACGTACATCAGAACCCTAACTCAGATCACAACTCAGGCTTTGCAGTAGATCTAACTACTGATCCAGGACACGGCGTTGGCTGTGCTGTGATCTACCTAGAGTTGCAGAAAGATCCACGTGTGAAGTATCTGATATTCAAAGGCAAGATCTGGTCAGCAGAAAAGGGTGAACGCAAGTACACCGGTTCCAACCCACACAATAAGCACCTACATATTTCGATCAAGGAAGAGTGCGGTAACGACACTTCTCCTTGGTTCCCTTGGATGCCCCATCCAAAGGTCATCAATAAAGTAAAGGCTAACATCCCTAAGCCTTTACCTAAGAAGAAGGAGAACAAATGAAAATCAATCCGCAAATCAAATCAATGCTCGCAACATATCTTCGTGCAGGAGTAGCAGCAGTAATTGCGCTATACCTTGCAGGAGTTACTGATCCAAAGGCTTTAGCATCAGCAGGTATCGCTGCTATTGCAGGTCCATTGCTCAAGGCACTAGACCCAAAGGCAACAGAGTTTGGACGTGGCGCTAAGTAATTAGCCCATCAGCGCGAGGCAATGGCCCCCTGCTCAGGAGAAATCCTGGGTGGGGGGCTTTTTTTTATGCCTGAAAAATACAAAGCCCCTGTAGTTAGTCGGTTACAGGGGCCTTGCTAGGAGCTTGTGGTTTATTCAAGCAGTTAAAAGATACCAGAGTCGCTGTCGTTATGCAAGTGTGTCTTTAAGCGGTGACAGTTAGCACAGAGCGTCTGTAGGTTAATCGGGTCGTTGTTCCACCGGTCCCCGTCAATGTGGTCAACATCAAGCTGGCTGATGTGGACTGGGATGAAACCACATTGCTCGCAGGTGTCCTTCTTGTGGACTGCATATGGGTATTGGTTCTTAATGATGTTACGTTTATAGACTGCCTTGCACCGATACCTGCTCTGAATGGGTCGGGTCTTATCTCTAAGTTTAATCTTGGTCTGTCCACAGACTGAGCATAGTGCAGTCCTGGATTCTTCATCAATGTTCGTTAGTTTGTGGTCCATCAGGGTTATCCACAGGGCAGGGAATCGTTACCAGATTTCCGCAGTTGGCACAGGTTCCGTCGAGGTGCCACCAAGCAATGTCATAATCTTCAAAGGCTGCCATAATGTTGAATACGGTACAGCCACAGGTACAGGCGTGGACGGGGCCTAAGCCCCTCAGATCGGCTCCAAACGGCTTAGGAAGGCCATCGTAGAGCTTGCGCCTACCTTTGAATTTCTGCAGGGAGAGTAGACGGAGCAGTTGCACTGTCGGGCCTCCTACCTACTCCTCGGCCCGATAAGGGCCGCTGTACTGTTATTCGCCTACGGCTCATATTGTAGTCTCTGATATCTAAACCTCCGATATAGACACGCCGTGATATGATCTGCCTTATGACAACTTTGGTAGGGATCCAGGGACCTGACTTCGTAGTATTAGCCGCCGATTCTCAAATCACCGATAACGATCAGCGGATCATTTCTACTCAGACACCTAAGATCGTAAGCGTAGGTGACTACCTGATAGGTATCACGGGCGACTCACGACCTGGAGATATCCTCGCGTTTAATTGGAAACCACCAACGTATAAGAACTACGATCCGGTGGAGTGGATGGGTAAGAAGATACTGCCAAGTATCTACGCTGCCTTTAAGGATAATGGATACGAGCCATCCGATAAGGAAGCCAGCTACGCCTACCTGATCGCCTTCGATGGGATCTTATTTTCTATCGGATCTGATCTATCCTTCAACGCTAGTGAACGTGGACTCTTCACCGCCGGTAGTGGTGGAGCCTTTGCTCTTGGCTACCTCTACTCACTTAAACCTAATTCCTACAAATCCTTGCTGATGTCTAAGGTGGTAGCAGAAAGGGCAGTAATGATCGCGTCGGTACTTGACGTGAACACCTGTCCTCCGATTCAATTAGTTACTCAACAGAAGGGATGGAAATAATGCTTGGATTTTTATTTGGATTACTGATTGGCTTCGTATCAGCTTATGCTTTCGATGCTTTTCTACAGTATAGAGACGACCACCGCTAATGGAAAAGACGTTACGTTATGCGATAGAGGAAGCAATACAATCTGGTCGCAGATCAGCAAGACCAGTGTTTATGGAGATAGAACTTCGTGAACAGATAGCACAACAGTTAGAAGCAGCGAACTATCCAGGTGCTGCATTTATCGTAAGGAACCCGCAATGATTACAGATCCAAAAGAACTGCTATTAACAGTGCTCCACGCTAAGGATGCCTCTCGTGATCGCAGTACACAGACACAGGTAGGTCCATCAGAAATTGGTGGTTGCCGTCGTAAGGTCTGGTACCGATTGAACGGACAGCCAGAGACTAATGAGAACCAGTCTAAGCTGGCAGCAATTATGGGTACTGCTATTCACGCAGCAATTGAAGATGCTATCGGTCACTTAGATCCAGATGGTAAAGATTACTTAGTTGAGACTGCAGTAGAGCACGGCGATATGAAGGCACACATTGACTTGTTCATACCTAGTACCGGCGCAGTCATTGACTGGAAGACAAGCAAGGTCAAGAACCTTTCTTACTTCCCATCAAAACAACAGCGTTGGCAGGTGCAGATCTATGGGTATCTACTAGCGCAGAACGGTCACACAGTCAACACTGTGAACCTAGTTGCTATCGCTCGTGATGGAGCTGAGAAGGATGTAAAGGTTCACTCAGAAGCCTACGATGAAGATGTTGCACTAGAGGCTTTGGAGTGGTTAACTGAAGTCAAGGCAATGGAGAGCGCTCCAGAACCTGAGAAGGATGAATCTTTCTGTAAGCATTACTGCCAGTACTATGACGCATCGGGAACGATGGGTTGCGTTGGCTTAAAAAAAGAACGTATCGTCCTTAGTGAAGTAGTAATTGAGGACGAAGAAGTTGACAAAAACGCATTGCATTACTTACAGTTAGATGCAAAGATTAAAGAGCTGGAGACTGAAAGAGATTCAATCAAGACTTCTTTCGAGGGAACCATTGGCGTTACTGCTAGTGGTATTGAAATCAGTTGGACAAAGGTCAAAGGTCGTGAGACAGTTGATAAAGATAAAGTAAAAGAACTTATTGGTTATGTCCCAGTAAGTGTTGGGCTAGAGACAGCAAGACTAAACATCAAACCAAGTGGAGGAAAGTAAATGGCTACAGAAGGAACAAAGTTCCAGATCAACTACAAGTTATCTGATGGAACACTTATCAATCTTTATGCTGCATCAGTTGCAGAACTAGAAGCAGGGTTGGCAGACCTTGCTATGAACGCACTCAACATTCGTGCTACCGGTGTTGAACTATCAGGTGGCGTAGTAGCTGCACCAGCACCAGCACCAACAGTTGCATCAGTTGCTGCAGCATTTAACGCAACACCAGTTGCATCAGCACCTGCTCAAGATGGATCAAAAATCTGTCGTCACGGCGTGATGGCATTTCGTGAAGGTACTTCAACCAAGGGTCCTTGGAAGGGCTATATGTGTGCTGCACCAAAGGGTGCAACAGATAAGTGCGAAACTATCTGGGTTCGATGATCGGTGCGCGAGCCTAGGTTCTATGAGAATCCAGCTTGCGCGACAGTCGGTGGCGACTTCTGGTTTCCTGAAAAGGAGGCCGGAAGTTCTAACACAACCGAGATGGTTATGGCTAAATCAATTTGTAGAAGGTGTCCACATCAAGCAGAGTGTGCTGAGTGGGGTATACAAAATGAGATGCACGGTATCTGGGGTGGCATAACTGAAGGTCAACGCAGGCTAATCAGACGTGAACGAAGAATAGTATTAAAGGGGGAAGGCATTGCTTGACTTATCACGTGCTTGGAGTGGGGTGCTTACCAAAGCAACTCCTCTTCCTGACGTGTGGCAGGGTCTAGCACTCAAGCAGATTAAGTTCAGGCGAGGACAAGTCTGTATGGTAGCTGCGGCCCCTAACGCTGGTAAGTCTATGTTTGCACTCATCTATGCGATGAAGGCAAATGTACCAACGCTCTTCTTCTCAGCAGATACTGATACTACAACTGTGATGATGAGAGCAGCATCTGCTGCATCTGGTCACTCGCAGGTATCGGTAGAGTCGAACTTATCTAACAATAAGAACTACTACGATAAGCACTTCGATAAGTTAGAACATATCAAGTGGGTCTTTGATTCATCACCATCACTAGATGATATTGAGTTAGAGATCAGGGCATATGTTGAACTCTATGGTCACGCTCCAGAGCTGATAGTCATAGATAACTTAATGAATGTGGCTGCAGAGACAGACAATGAGTGGGCTGGTCTACGTGCGATTATGATGGAGTTGCACGATATGGCACGTAAGACTGAAGCCTGCGTACTGGTACTGCACCACGTATCCGAGCAGAGTGAGTACGGATCACCATCTAACCCACCTGCTAGACGTGCTATTCACGGCAAGGTAAGTCAACTACCGGCACTGATCCTAACGCTGGGCTATGACCCAGCCGTTGGTGAGTTGAAGGTAGCTGCAGTTAAGAACCGCTTTGGGCCACACACTGCAGATGGTAAGGATTACGCACTACTGTTCGTAAACTATGCTGCCTGCCAAATCTCAGATAAGAACGCCTGGGGTGTTATGCTTAGAAACGATGCAGTAAATGGATACCAAGGCGATTACATAGTCCAACAATAGATAGGGAATTAAATGGCTGAAGAAAGTTTATCAAATAAGTACCGAGAGAATCTTAGGATTGACGCACTACGTGAAGACCTAAATGCACTGCGTGCAGACGTTGATGCAATCAAGGTAGACCTAACCAACTTCGTTGGTGCTCTGCTTCAGTCTGGCGTTGTCGAACTGGTCAAGGATGAAGAAGGTAACGTGGTCTACAAGATCAACAAGGTAGTACTGGTAGATGAGCAACCCGAAGTACAATAAGGCTAAGGGTGCTGCCTTTGAGATAGATGTTATGAAATGGCTACGCAAGATGGGTCAAGTAGCTGACCGCTTACGTCTAGCGGGTAAAGATGACGAAGGTGATTTAGTATGTGTTGTCGCGGGACAGACCTACATACTAGAACTCAAGAACACGGCGAGACTAGACTTGCCGGAGTTCTGGAGGCAAGCAGAAGTTGAGGCGCTTAACTACGCTAAGGCTCGTGGTATCGGGGAAGTGCCACTGCATTATGTTGTAGTTAAGCGTCGCAACGCTGGCATAAGTCAAGCCTGGGTCGTTCAAGACCTAGCACAATGGTTAAAGGAGAAACAATAATGGCAATACCACTAGGTCACATCACCACATCAGAGATACTTGTACCAGAAGTTGTACCAGTAGTCGAAGCAATCAAGGAAGCTGATGCAGAAGAAGCAGTCGAAGAGTACCTACCAGATGAAGTAGTTGAAGAATGATCTGCGATAACTGTCTCAAGGCAGGTGAGGAGAACTCACTGAACCATATTAAGCGTGCTGCACACTGGCACGAGAAGTGTGAAGGATGCGTATGCCAGCACAAGACTGGTCAAGGCTGGGTAAAGGTCGAGGGAGTTCCAACTCCACTGATGCAAACTCAGTCCCCATAGGTCCTATCGTCTCCTACTTCGGTGGTGAGGTACGAGAAGGACAAGATGTATCAGTCAAGTGTTGCTTACATAGTGATACTCGCAGGTCTGCTGTAATAAATACCTATAACAATTTATACTTCTGCCATACCTGCGGTAAAGGTGGCAACGCAGTCAACATAGTCTGCATCATAGAGAACTTGGAGTTTAAGGATGGCCTCAAACGCGCAGTCGAAATTGCTACTGGAAGCGGCGCAGAGATACGCCCAAGAGGTAAGTCCAGAAACTCTAGTCGCGCTAAACGAACGTGGGATATCTGAGACAGTAGCTGCTCGCTTTGAACTAGGCACAGTAACTGATCCGATGAATGGTCACGAGATGTACGAAGGATGGATCTCTATCCCTTACATCACCGCCGGTGGCAGTTGCGTAGGCTTTAAGTTCCGCCGTGTAGATGATGGCAAGCCCAAGTATGGATCTCCTACTGGGCAGAAGGCGCACCTTTACAATGTCTCAGATGTAATACCTATGTCGCCTTACATAGTCATCTGTGAAGGTGAGCTAGATACTGTTATCACTAGCGGTATGCTCGGTATCCCAGCAGTGGGTGTACCTGGAGTGCAGTCTTGGAAGCCACACTTTCCTAAGTTATTTACTGGCTATGAGACAGTCTTTGTAGTAGGCGATAATGATATTAAAGAAGATGGATCTAACCCTGGTGCTGACTTTGCTAAGCGTGTCGCAAATGAGATAATTAACTCACAAATTGTTACACTACCACCAGGTATGGATATCAATGATTACTACCTAGCATATGGTGCAGATGCCACCAGAGCGTTGCTAGTAGGTGAACCGAAGGGTGAGTAAAGAAGAATGGCAGATGATTCTACAGACTATACAGCATATGGGCTTCCAGATCCTCGAAGTGGATACGGCAACCGAGACTATCTTGATACGACCTACACCGACAAGATAAACCCAGAGTTCATTGCAGATGTATGGCGCATTATGGATACCGCAGGTAACTTACTCATTCGTAAGCATCACGACTACGGCCCAAAGAATATTGCTCACTCACCAGGTGGAGCACTTAATGGTCTGCGTGTACGTATGTGGGATAAGATAGCTCGCATTAACAATCTCGTTGACTCAGATGTGAACCCAAGTAATGAGTCCTTGCGTGATTCATTCTTAGATCTACTTAACTACAGTGCTATTGCAATGATGGTACTTGATAACAAGTGGCCTGAAGTAGATACTAAAGACTGTGGCTGAAGCAAAGTTAAACAACATAACTGGCAACGTTTATGCTGATGAATGGTATACAGACCAATCAACCGTAGATAAATGCCTTGAACTGTTGAATCCAATAGACGGTTCAACTGTTATGTGTCCATTTGATTCGCAAGATAGTTTATTTGTTAAAACTTTGCTTGATAAAAACTATAAAGTTATCTATAACATTACCGATTATCTAACCAACGACTATGAGTATGACTATCTAGTAACTAACCCACCCTTTAGTATTAAAGATGCTGTTATTGAAAAGGTATTTCGGGCAGGCAAGCGTAGCGTGCTTATCCTTCCACTCGATTCGCTTGGTGGCGTGAAGCGTCACTCACTTTATCAACAGTATGGTTATCCACATATCTATATTCCTACTAGACGCATAAGTTATTACGATCAGAGCTGGAAGAAGAAAGAAGGTTCTAACTTCCACAGTGTAGTTGTTACCTTTAACCATCAGGAAGAACCTAAAGTTTTATGGGAGAACCAGTGAGTGATCTGCACCCTATCGTCTATGAGTTAGCACCGTCTGTTGCCTATGCAATTCACCGGCGCTATAAGAATTGGGTAGAGCGAGATGATGTTGCTCAGGAGTGTATAGCCTGGGCTATCACACGCAATGCCTACATCACAGACCAGATGAGCGTTGAAGATCCTCAGCAGTTAGAACATAATCAAAGGCGTATCGCTTGGCAGATGAAGCGTGCAGTCGAACGCTATGCACGCAAGGAGAAGGCTAACAAGTCTGGCTATCAGATCAACGATGAGGTTTATTACCAGACCTTTACTCTTGGTCAGCTACTCCCATTCGTCATTGCTTCAGTCATAGATGGCACAGTATTAGAGCAGATGCAGGAGATGATTAACGATGGTCAACCACGTGGATCATCTAGTCCAGCAGAAGGTGGCAACCTACTTGCTGCGCTGATAGATATTAAGAAGTGTTTTATGAAACTAGATCAGAAGGATCAGACTGTATTGCGTATGCGTCACTACGATAACGCTACCTTGCAGCAGATAGCGCAGTACCTAGAGTGTGCAGTATCTACTGCTGATCGCAGATGTAGTAACTCACTGCGTAGATTACAAGAAGAGCTAGGTGGGGAGACACCCTTCCGATGAACGAGGTTATACTCTTTGACTTTCTCAAGATGAATCTCTACCCAGATCTTGAACGAGCACCAGGAATATACGATGCCTTTGACTGTATCAGTCCGAAGGCAGCTCACTTCATAGAGTTAAAGTGTCGCCAAACCCATTACCCCACACTACTTATAGAGCAAGCCAAGTACGAGAAGTTAATCTCGCAAGCCTATCACCGAGATCTCTTACCCTTTTATATTAACTCAACTCCACGTGGTATCTATTCATTTGATTTAACTGATATGGCTGAGCCAGAGTGGGGTGTATATCCAATGCCAGCTACATCAGAGTTTGCTAACAGGGCTAAGGTTGATAAGACAGTAGGGTTTTTAGATATAGAAGAGGCGGTTAAGTTATGATCTATGCTTTTAAGTGTGACTGTGGTAGCACCAGAGAGATTGAACAATCTATCCACGCTGAGATCGTTGAGCCTATGTGTACTGACTGCCACAATTCTATGTATCGTATCTGGTCCTCTCCCGCTATCACCTTCAAGGGTCCAGGGTTCTACAGTAACGGTGGGTAGAAAGCACTAACCCCCACCGGAAAGAGGTAACGGTGAGGGCTAGTCCTTCGAAAGGAGGGCAAGATTATTGTAGCACGGAGATAGCTACGTGGCAAGGATCGCCACCACTATCCCATTCTTCTCTCTCTTCGTCATTCATATAGTCATAGTTGCCATCGTGTGTGGCACAGTAGGGTTTGCTTATCCACCCTCTCTTGATTCCAAAGAGTAGCCAGTATCTAAACATCAGTACCACCCTCTTCTGTCTGAGTGTTGGAGAGCATCGCAGAAATTTCCTCGATAGCGGTGTTCAACGTATCGTATAGCGTGAAGGATTTGTAGTTCAGGTTTTCTACTACGCTCTCTAAGGAGCTGAGCAATTCCGAAAGCCGTTGATCTTGGGTTATCTGCGAGGTGGTCAAGCCTGCTCTCACGGGTCCAAAGGGTGATGGCACACTTTCTCTGCTTCTGATCGTAACCGAGGGCGCGGAGGTAACTAACGATAAGTGCCTTGTTTTCACGCTTCTCCTCCATCGTTGCTTTGGTCTGCACTGGTGCTGGCTTTGTCGCCTTCTCCTCCACCCGAAGGTGATGAGCTGGCACTAAGATCCATATGCTGGTCAGTACTGCCGTCAATATCAAGCCACTTCTTACCCATCTGTTCATCTACAATCTTCTCCTGTTCGAGCAGTTCTTTGTATGTCTCAGGGTAAGCATTGGATAGGCGCGTCATAGCCCTATCCCTTGCCCTCCGATAGTTGCGATAGCCCACTGCACTGCGCTTGGCAGACTCGATCCTTCTACTTATGTCCATTGTTAAACTTATCCTCCATTACTATCAGTGCATATGTTACCAGCAGAATTGCTAATAGACCCAAGGCATAGCTCACTTGCCCTCACCCACCTTAGATCCCACAATAGAGGTGATCTCGATAGGCGTACCCATTAGATGAGCGTCCTCCTCATCACTCTCCCACGTGGAGATGAATACCCTCGCCCCCTGTGACCTGCCATACCAGTCGAACATATCCTCAATCCTCTCCCCTCCCCATATTGCTACGCCTTGCGGGTCGGTGACCTCATAGAGATAGATCAGCTTCTCATTGGTCGAATAGAAGTTACTCATCATCTGCCTCCTCTGGAAATAACTTATCCCAACAGGCAGGGTGGATACCGGTGATAAGTACTTCTCTCTCCCCCGCGCTCATATCGGGGAATACCCGTTGGATATTCTCCCCTCCCCGCCACCTATCTACTAACTCTCGATCCAGACTCCAGACCTCATACTCGTTGCATACGCTGCAAGTTTTGGTTTTTACCACTATTAAATTACTCATTGCTTTCCTCCCAACCCCAAGATACGTCGTGGCCTTCTCTCTTATACGCATCTACTGTAGCCCCGATAGGGATAGATAGGGGTAGCGTTGCCAGCTTCTGCCCCGTTGCCTTGTTAAAGATAGTGAACCCCGTTACTTTACTCATTCTCTCCCTCCTCTCTCCTCTAGGTAGTTGATGAAGTTGATCTCTTCTAGTGCCTTAATCATACGCTTAAGATTCTCAACTCCCTCTTCATTCTCACCATTGGTGAGCTGCTCTATGGCTAGATCCTTGCATAGATCAGCCTTAGCTATTAGATATTCTTTATTCATCTTCTCCCCCACTCACGCCATTAACGATATTCATAATACCCAGAGCGCGTTTAAGTTGCTCGACTAGACTCTCTTCTGCGGGTTCATATTCTCCATCACCTAGATACCCACTTGACCATTCATTGGTATCGTAATTGCAGATAGTGCCATCAACAAAGCGAACCTCTTCTTGGTCGGTATTCCAATGCCACTTGCCCGTGGCCTCATCAAAGCTCACAATAAAGTGATGTTCTTTATTCATTACTCTCCCTCTCCTTCTACTGGACAATCATCAGATAGATGACCTTGACCGTCGGTACCCTCGCATATGCACCATCCGAATTGCTCTACTTGTGCAGCGTGAGTCAATTCTACTCGCTCACTCCACTCCATTACATCATTCATTACTTGCCCCCTTCGATCACTTCATCAGTAAGCCCATCAAGAATACCCTCAAGGCTTTCAGTATTTTCTACTTCTGCCTTCTCTTGCCACTCACTTACCCATTCAGGGTCAGCAATATAGCTCTTGCCGTCTAAGAATTGTAGATCGTAGCCGTCATAAGCGTCCCAGTGCAGTAGTACTGAGTGTTCCACGCCCTCTCTCTCGAAAGTAATACGCTTATCGTAAGCCGTATCCTCTTTGGTAACGCCTTTAATTGTTATGCTCATTACTTGCCCTCTCTCTCTTTGATAGTTAGCTTATTCTCACACTCAACACAAGCGTCAGAATTATATTCTTTGCGGTCATACTCTCTCTCGCACGTATCGCAAGTGACCCATTCAGAATTATCATAGAATGCGGGGTCGGCAGCGTAGTAGTAGTCGCCCACGCTAGTCTGCCCTATCCTGATGATTACGGTGATAGTTAATAGCCGTCTCGATCATATCCACTAGGGCGTGATCGTGATACTCTTCGTCATTCTCAGGGTCTAAGGCCATAATTCCCTTGATTAGATCTAGGGTAGTGCCAGCATATGCGCCCTCCCTCTCTACTTGATTAGAGTAGCTATCCTGCGATTGTAGTAGGGTCAGTACTTCTACCTCACTTATCGTAGAAGTATCTAACCCCTCTCTACAATCAGGGCAATTACTTACCTTTACGTAATTGTTAGCGGGGGTATCTAGTACCGCCCTCTCTTGCTGATCTTGCGTTAAACACTTATTGCATAGATATAAGGTACTCATTACTCTCCCTCTCTTTCTTTAAGCTGCAGACTCATATCGCAGTCATCACATAGGTAATTACCTTCATAATCTTTGGAGATATTCCACCATTCGGCGGTAATAATCTCATTCTTGCAAGCGTTACATATGATCTTATCCATTACTTGCCCTCCCCTTGTCGGCGATAGCGTTTAGCTATCTCCCTCTCGATCTCTGGCGACCCGATACCCGCGTCAATAGCAATATTGTTTAATTGCAATTTACGTATTAGGTATACCTCTTGCGTGATAAGCCCGTCTAATCTCTCTCCCGCTAGTTCATCGTAAGCTACTACTAGCTCGTCTAATACTCTTCCTCTCTCTGGCGCGTACTTAATCATTACTTGCCCTCACTTATCTCATAAGTAAGCGTCTCATATTGTGCGAGTAGATCAGTATTACCCTTAATTGAGTAATAATAATCCTCTAATAAGCCCTCAATAAATTTACGGGCATCTCCCTCTAGCTCTATCTTTACGATTATTGCAGTCATTACTTGCCCCCTTTATATCTATCTATCTTACCCTCTAGTAAGATACTACCGCACTCTACCGTATAGGTAGAGCACGATAGTACACTACTATCCTTAATCGGTATAGCTCATAGGCATAAGTAAGGCTCGCCAGATGATCTTGTCGCCAGTAATTCTCACTCGCATAGGCTTATTGTTACCGTTAAAGTAGATCTTAATAGCTGCCTTCTTACCCGCGATCTTAGCGTAATCTGCCATAAGCGCAGGGTTAAAGGCTACGCCTTCTACCGCTACTGGCTCACCTTCACTCTTAGAAAATAGCTCTTCCGTAGGCGGAAAGGTACCGCCTAATAGGGTAAAGGTAATCGCGTCACCTAGTGAGCTTGCCGTAATCGTGTCCCCGATACGCGATAGCTGCACGCGGTTAGCCTTATGCGCCTTGCATAAGGTGATTACTCTCTTAATATCGTCTAGTGATACTAGGCTAGGCTCTAACCGCCCGTCTAGGCTAGGCAAGCTACCCTCGATCAAGCGGTATCTATCGGTAGCTCTGGCCTTAAATAACCCGCCCTCACTCTCTATCTGCACCGCGTTAAGGGTAGGTCGCCCCTTATCTTTATCCGCGTGACTAGCCACTCCCTCTAGTAGCTCTAGTAGGTTATTGCCCTCTAGCTCCACGTAATTCACCGCTACCTTACTCTCTTCTACCGTGCTCATATTCTCGCTCCCTCTGATAGTTGATTAAGTATCCAATTTAAAGCGTCAATTCTGCCCTGATAATAAGAGCTAATCTCTCCCTCGCGTACGCCTAGATCGCGTACACGCTCCGATAAATATTCCCTCTCACTTTCTACAATACTCTCTAGCTCTTTCATATTCTCTCTCTTTCGTATCTATTAGGGCTATCTGCCCTCCCCCGCCCTCTCCCTCTACCGTAGAGAGAGAGCGAGAGATAACCTATAGCCTAGCTTGATCTAGTCTAGTCGCCCTCTCTCTCTTATGAGCGCACGCGCTAGGCGTACGCTCTCGCGCCTAGTATAGCCCGCATATAATCTCTCACCTAGGCGTGAGCTGCCCCTATAAGCTGCGATACGGTAAAAATTGCCTATATAGGCGTTACCCTCACGCGTGATAAGCAGCTCCACTCTTTCGCTCATTAGCCTATTCTCCCTTCTGTTTTAGATCTAAAATCTCTCCCGCAGGTATCGCAGACCTCTTGCCCGTCGTGATATCTGTGCTCACAGATTATGCAATTATTTAGGCAATTGCCTAGGTGTAGCGTCGTAGCCATAGCCTTACCTCTCTCTCTATTCTGCCCTAATTATTAGGGGCAGACTACCCCGCAGGGGCTAACCCCTGCGAGATAGTACGCCACTACACTACAAGCCTATGCAGCTCACTAGTGAGCCAATACATATTCTGCCCGTATCGGTTACCCATACATTACCCGCTACCCATAAACCTAGAGCTATTCCCGCAGCGATAAGTAACGCCCGCACGATACGCCCGCGCCTAGTTAGTCTCATCATAACCACCGCTGCGCGATCTTGTACCCTGCGCGATCTTGCCCGTGAAAGAGCACACTAGAAAGGTTATAGACTAGATGAAACCCCATATCCATACCCGCCCCGTTTACCTTGATTGTGTTAAACCCGTTTACATCGTGCAGCTTATCGCCTAGGGCTAGAGCTGCGGTATAGGTTATGTCGTAGATCTCGCCACCTTGTGCGATCTTTAACGATATATGGCGGGTCATACCGCTAGAGCTTACGCGCCTAAGAATTGTGTAGACGGTGGCACGCTCTTGCCCGCTAAAATACTCTTTAAGTAGCTCTTCACGCGCTAGCTCTTGATCGGTGATACCGCGCAGCTGCGCCTTAATGCTAGGGATCTCTTTCGTAGTCATATTCTCTCTCTTTCGGTAGTCTGATCTCGTCAGTACCCGCTTGACGGGTAGACGCCCGCAGGCGTTTCGATCTATTCTGCCGATATATAATCGGGATCTTTTATCCACTTATCTTTCATTCTTACAATAGAATCAACGTCATAATATACGGCACGCCAGAATTCTGCAGCGGATAGCTCGTGCACCTCGAAATATAGCCCCGTGCGCCCGTCATAATCTAAAAAACCCTCTGGCAGATCAACGCTGCTATATTTAGAATGCGAGGTAAACCCGTAGCTTATTGAGAGGTTATGCTCTGCAGCTAGGGCAAAACACTTAGCCTTAGTCGTCATATCTTTATTCCCCTTTATTCTCTAGCGCTGCAATAGTGCGCTTAGCGGAATTGCATAGTGCGGGCATATCTATCTCGTCTCTGCATTCCCAATAATATTTAGCGTCAGATAATAGGTCTGCGCGTCCCGCTTGATCGAGCTCGACGGTGACGCGATTACCATTCACCTTAATCACTTTATCGGTGAGACCGCATCCACGATCTCGATGATCGAGATAGAAGATCGCAGGCACTTTATAGATGCTGCGCGGGCTATCTATTCCATAGCCCCATTCTGCAAGATAGTCGAGCTCTTCTTTATTCATTACTATCCCCTTTCCTTATGCCTGACTATACCCTATAGATATGCAGATGCAAGCTTTTAATGGTCATAAATTGTATGTGACTGGTCACACTTATATTGGACACATTAGCCGATTATGTCCAATGGTCAGAGCTGCTCGATGTCGCTCGATGCTGCTCGATAGCTGCAGGGTTAGCGGGATCGGTTACTTAATCGAGGGGAATAGGTGAGCGATAGACCGCCAGAAGTAGAGCCAGCCCCTACACTTTCTATAGACCAACGCCCTAGACCGCCAGACTAGACCGCAAGACTAGGCCGTCAGTCTAGGCAGGGCACCCCCCCTTGTTAAATACGGGAGTGGGTTATGTTATGTACCCTAACAAAAAATATTTGCTAAAGTTAAAGCTGTGAAGTAGGCTCTGAACAGCACTTTTACCGGTGTGATAAAGATCACAGAAATAAAACGGGAAATGCAGTAAATTTCCTGCCTTAGTATACAGTAGGGGAGCAAAGCGGGGAAGACCTTTGCGACCCGTACGGCTGCCTCTTACGAGGCCCCTAGGCCGAGCACTGACTTACCCCTCAGTTCGCTGTAGCTCCCTCGGGCGCTAAGCCCGATACTGGCGGTGCCATTTAGTCGGGTGAGGACTATCGAAGCCCGATAGTCTGCAGACGAAGATGAGTCACTTACTAAGTAAGTTACAAATCTTTGTCCTAGTTCTATCTAATACCTAGATCCGATAAATTCCTCAGCCCGATATATAAAATCACTTCCGGCCCGTCCATAACATTAAGGAAACTACTATGGCAACACCAAAACCTAAAAATTCTAAGCAGTCAGCAAAAACAAAAAGAGCAAGCCAAGAAGCAGCCGCTACTGCAACACGCAAAGCCAACTCTGAAAAATTAAAACTTGCCCTAAGAGCAAGTAAATCTCCAGGACGAGGTCCAATAATTTCTGGCGGCCTTGGCGGCGGCGGATTAAACAAGGCAAACAGATAATTAAACTAGGAGTCTAATGGCTGACAACTCGGCTGACATAGCAAAGAGAGTTATCCTTGGCGCTGTCGCAGAAGGTATGACCGTTGAGGCAGCTACTGCCTCTGCTGGCAAATCCATCAAGACTTATGAGTATTATCGTCGTACTGATAAAGTATTTGCAGATAAGGTAGATCGAACCCGCCTTGGTCTCAAAGATAAGCAGTTCGCCTCCGGCGATGTCCACGACTTAACCTTCCAAGAGTTCCGCCAAAGATTCCTTCATAGCCGCACCTTTGCCCATCAGCAGAATATCGTAGATGTGATCGAAGGTAGAGAACCTGGGTGGTTACACCCCAGTATGAAGTTTGAGCCAGGGCTGGCTAGCAACCGCGTCCTGATAAATATTCCGCCAAACCACGCCAAGTCCATCACGATCACTGTGGACTACGTGACTTGGCAGGTATGTAGGAATCCTAACTTTAGAGTTCTTATCGTATCCCAGACCCAGCAACTAGCTGCCGACTTTCTCTACGCCATCAAGCAACGTCTGACTCATCCTATGTATCAAGACCTTCAGACCGCCTATGCTGCTGGTGTAGGGTTTAACTCTAAGTCTGCTTCGTGGCAGGCAACCCGCGTCACCTTCGGTGATGAACTTCGTGAGTCTAGCGAAAAAGACCCGAACATCGAAGCCGTCGGTATCGGCGGTCAGATCTACGGTAAGCGTGCCGATATGATTATTGTAGACGACGCTGTGACCTTAAAGAACGCTAACGAGTTTGAGAAGCAGATTCGCTGGTTGACCCAGGACGTGCGATCCCGTTTGAACCCTACGGGTAAACTTATTATTATCGGAACACGAGTGGCCTCGGTTGATCTATACCGCGAGCTACGCTCTGAGGATCGCTACCCTGGCGGTCAAGTTCCTTGGAAGTATCTAGCGATGCCGGCCCTTCTTACCGCCGATGAAGACCCCGACAAGTGGGAAACCTTGTGGCCTTTCTCTGACGCTCCATTCGATGGACAGTTAGAATCTGATAAGAACGAAGAAGGTCTATACCCACGCTGGTCTGGTCGTAACTTATATAACGAACGCCAAGCGATGGATGCAAGCACCTGGGCTTTGGTATATCAACAGCAGGACGTTTCTGAAAACGCTGCCTTTGATCCTGTATGTGTTAAGGGATCTATTGACGGTATGCGTAAGGCAGGTAACCTAGTTGCCGGTCACCCAGGACATCCTAGAGACTTAAACGGCTTTACTTATATTTGCGGTCTTGACCCAGCGATGATTGGCGATACCGCAGCTATCTGCTATGCCATTGACCGATCAACGAGCAAGAGGTACATAGTAGATGCTATCAAGATTAGCCGTCCGTCTCCAGCCGATATCCGTAATCTTATTTTTGATTGGACATCCCTCTACGCCCCCTCAGAGTGGATCGTCGAGAAAAACGCCTTCCAATCCTTCCTAACACAAGACGAAGGTATCCGTATGCACTTAGCCTCACGCGGAGTGCAGTTCAAGGAACACCATACAGGTTCTAACAAGTGGGATGCCGGCTTCGGTGTTGCATCTATGTCTACCCTCTTTGGTACTAAGCAGTTTGATGGTAAGCACCATCGAGATAACTTGATACACCTACCAAGCGATCAGACAGAGAATGTCAAGGCTTTGATTGAGCAGTTAATTACCTGGACTCCAACGACTAAGGGTAAGACCGATATGGTGATGGCCTTGTGGTTCTGTGAGATCCGAGCACGTGAGATGCTCAACTATGGCAAGTATGCCACTCACCATATGAAAAACCCATTCCTATCTCGCCAAGAGCTAGGCAAGCGAACAGTAATCAATCTTGAAGAAGCCTTCGCTGAACAAAATAAAATGAGAGTAATTTAGGAGATAACATTGTTATCAGTCAAAGAAGTTGACGCGAAACTATCGCGGCTACGTACGCGCTCTGCAGCGCGAGATCAACGTATGCGCGATGTCCTTTCCGTGCGTCAGGGAGATATCTCAAAGGTATTCCCTTCAATGTTTTCAGAGGATTACCCAAAGCCTCTCGTTGCCAACTTCATTGACGTAGCAGCACGTGACCTAGCAGAGGCAATGGCACCACTGCCATCCTTTAACTGCTCAGCAACTAATATGGTTTCCGATACAGCACGTAAGGCTGCAGATACTCGCACCCGTATTGCTAACTTCTATGTAACCAACTCTGACTTACAACTCCAGATGTATACCGCAGCAGACTGGTATAACACCTACGGTCTTGGTGTAGGTATGGTTGAGATGGATTATGATGATAACAATCCTCGTATCCGTATGCTCAACCCATTTGGTACCTACCCAGAACTAGACCGCTATGGTCGAGTTCTATCTATCACGCAGGTTATTGTTACAGATGCAGAGACACTAGCATCACAATACCCAGAGTTTTACGATCAGATCCTAGGTCGCAATCAGTATCAACTATCTTCGCCTTATATCTCAATGGTCAAGTACCACGATAAAGATCAGGACCTGCTCTACCTACCAGAGCGTAAGAACCTAGTTCTATCTAGTACACCTAACGTACTAGGCAAGGCAATGGCATCTGTCATTATGCGTGCCTCTCTTGACGGAGAAGCTCGTGGTCAGTTTGATGATGTACTCTCAGTCCAACTTGCTCGTGCTCGCTTTGCTATCTTGCAGATCCAAGCAGCAGAGAAGTCTATCCAAGCACCTATTGCTATCCCACAAGATGTGCAAGAGTTGGCTCTTGGTCCTGACGCAATTATGCGTTCTGCTAATCCGCAAGGCATCCGTCGTGTACCACTAGAACTACCACCTGGAGTCTTCACCGAGTCCGGTGTCCTAGAGCGTGAACTACGTATGGGTGCTCGTTACCCAGAGTCTCGTTCAGGTAACATTGACGCATCTGTTGTTACAGGTCGTGGCGTACAGGCTCTACAGGCAGGCTTTGATACACAGATCAAGGCAGCACAAGCACAGTTTGCTCGTATGTTCCAAGAACTTAGCGCTATCTGCTTTGAAGCAGACGAGAAAATCTTTGGTGGTATTCCTAAGACAATTAAGGGTTCAGACGATGGAACACCTTATGTACTCAAGTACATCCCATCACGTGATATCAAGGGTGAGTATGGCGTAGATGTCCGTTACGGCATTATGTCTGGTATGGATCCTAACCGTGCCATCATTGCTTTGCTACAAATGCGTTCAGACAAACTCGTCTCACGCGACTATGTACGTCGTGAGATCCCTATGGATCTTAACGTTACACAGGAGGAACAACGTGTTGATATTGAAGAAATGCGTGATTCTCTGCGCGTTGCTGTTGCTCAATACGCTCAGGCGATACCAGCACTCGCGGCGCAAGGCCAAGACCCTTCACAGATTATCGGGCGTATCGCATCTGTTATCCAAGGTCGTCAAAAGGGACAAGCCCTAGAGAACGTAATCGAAAAAGCATTTGCACCAGAACCCGCACCAACCCCAGAGATGCCACCTATGGCACCAGGTATGGAGCAACAGATTCCAGCAGCAGGTGCGGCCCCCGCTACTGCCTCGCAGCAACCTCCACAAGAACAAGCTGGTTCGGCCCCTGCTGCTGGTCAACGTCCAGATATCGCACAACTACTCGCTGGTATCACCGGCGCAGCATAAGTGAGGGAGGTGTAAATATGAATCAAGGATCACGCGCAGCAGCGCCAATGTCAAAGCCAGTTGAAGGCAAGAAGGATACCTCTAAGCCAAAAGGCGGCAAGGTAATTCCATCAATGATGCCAGCAGGCCGTAAAGGAACATCAGTAAAAAAGGGTTAATTATTTTGACGGAAGGTGTATGGGACGATGGACAATAATAAAATACGTCGTCCTATACGCCCTTCTGATTTTGTAGTAATACTTGCAGAGACTGCGTTTAACTTATCGCAGGTAGCAGTAGGATTTTTTGAATCATTATACGAATTAAGTATTTACCATTCTAACCATAAGACTGAAACCAATCAGGCTTGGGAACAGATGACGCAAGACTTAGAGACTTTAGAGGAGGACCGATGACAACAGCACCAATGAATCCATTGGCTGGCCCAGCAGGTCCAGGAAAATATTCCACACGTACTGACAATCTGCAAATGGGTTCGATTGCATACGGTGAAGGCGTTGAGACAGAAGCTATTCAGTCTGGTGCTCCGCTTGCAAAGACTGGCGACGTAAAAGGTATGCCAGCTTCTGAGGTACGCTCTGCAGCACAAGGACCTATAACAGAATTATATGCACCAACACAGCGTCCAGAGGAACCAATTACCGCAGGTATTGATATGGGTCCAGGCCCTGGATCTAGCGCACTTATGTTTAATAAGACTACAGAAAAACTTTCAGATACTCTAGCAAAGCTATTGCCATTTGATACAACTGGTGAAATCACTATTCTTTACGAACAAGCCGCATCAAGAGGACTTTAATGTCCAGCATTAATATAAAGGCAGCAGCTACACAGGCTCAACTTAATGCTAACGAAAAGAAACAAATTGATTCTTTATCAAAACTCGTAGATACCCACAAGTCTTTACTTGACCTGCCTGCTAAACAGGCTGTCCAAAAGTTTTCACAGTTGCCTCAAGAACAAAAAGATGCACTTGTAACATTTAACGGAACTGATCCTGAAAAAAAGCGTGGTTTCTGGGGTAGTGCTTGGCATTACACAGGTGGTGCTGCGTTAGAAGGATTACAAGAAGCCTCTGACTTTATGACACGTCTTTATCGTTTTAGTCGCCTTGACGTTGAACAACTTGAAAAAGAAAAAGGCGATCTCGGAGGTATATCAGGTCTTAAGACTGCTTGGGAAGCAACTGGCGATAATGGCGAGAATCTATTTGACACTAGAAGAATAGAAAAGGCTAAGGCTAAGTTTACTCCAGATCGCATTAGCGTTGCCATTAAAGCATCAAACGGTATTCCGCTAGATGAGATCATTGCTACTGGAACAGAAGCAGAAAAGCAGATTGCATCAAAAGCATCTAAAAAACAAGACCCATTATTCCAAGATGCTTATGATGCAGTAGTAGCAGCAAAGTTTTCTCCAGGTCGTGACGTAGCAAATGCTCTACTTCCTGAATCATTAGAAGGTACAGGATTCCTTTACAAAGGAATTTCAGGTACGGTAGACGCTCTCTACCGATTCCGTACTGACCCATTGCTTATTTTGGGTAAGGCTAAACAAGCATATGATGCTGCAAACTATAGCCTAATGAAAATTGTTGGCAATAATCAAAAAGTTGACCAAGTATTTACTAACCCTAATGTTGTTAACTTCTTTAATACATACGGCAAAGAACTTGATACTCTTAAAACAGCACGTGCCTCCAAAGACATCAAGGCTGCAACAGATGCAGCAACCCGCCTTAAGCGTATTGCTCCTGAGTTTGGTCCAGCAGCTATTGATGAGTTTATTAGAGCTGGTATTAAAGATGCTCCTACCGCTAAAAACTATTTAGCAAATAATGTTGATGTAAAGAAGATTCTTGCAGGTCAACCTGCTCGACAGACTCCATTGATTCCACGCCTTGATGCTGCTCGTAAAGCACGCATTGCTTTCTACACTGGCGCAAGTAAAGTTATTGACATTGACAAGTCAGGCCGCAAAATTGTGGCTGCTTTGTATGGAACAGAACCACAATATGCAGATATTGCTACTGGTTTGAATGAGGCTACCACATTAAGAGAAACAGCATTTCAAGCAGGGCTAAGACCTCAAGATATACCAAATAGGATTGCTGAACTAGAAGGATTTATCTCTAAATTCAAGGGGCCAACAGGTGTTATCCGTATGCCACTTGATGTTATTCAGGGACGCATAGATCGCTTTTCTGCTAAGTTTACAACTATCCCATATTTTAAGGATGGCTTCTTTGATGTAATGTCAGATAACGCATCTGACCAAGTATATCGAGTAGCACGTTTAGCCAACTCTCGTTACCACAGCAAGATGATTGCTGAAGCATTTGCAGCAGGATCAGAAGGCCAGCGCAAGCAGATATTTGTAGGTCTTTGGAACACAGTTGCAGAAATTCGTGGTGTATCAAAAGCATCTGCTGGTAAAACATATATGGATGAGTTTGCCGGTAAAGGTCTTGAGAAGAAGTATGCAGCAGATATTGTTGTAGATGGAGTAAATAAGGGAAACCCTGCACAGTTTGGCGATCAGCAACTAGCGCTATTTCCATACCAACTATCTTCAGCTATTGCTGTACCAAAGATTATTGACTTAGATAGACTGGCAGTTCGTTCTGGAATTATTAATAAGATGCTCGGCCTATCACATCAGAAGTGGGCTGACACACTTTTAGGCGGATGGGTTCTTGGAACTCTTGCAGGTCCACGTTTTGTTATTCGTAACGCAACCGAAGATTTAATGGCCCACCTTGCTATTGGTGATTCTCCTTGGGGTCTTGCTCAAGGACGCACGCTTTCTACACGTATTCGTTTATCAAAGGGCTTAACTGCTGAAGATAAGATCTCACAAGTTGTCAAGAAGACCGCTAAACTTGATGTAGAATCTGGCGAACTAGGTGTTATTAATAAGTTAGTTCGTCGCAAAGATCTTAAAAAGTATGCTTCTCTTGTTCGCCAAGCACAGACTCCAGAAGATGTTCGTAAAGTTATGGCTGATGCGATACTCAATGATGGTGTCGGTAAATTTATGGACAAAAAAGGTGCTGAATATATTGCTGAAATTGCTCAGTATGGTTACCTTGACGATACTTTGCGCTCTATCGCAGAAGGCAGCAAGAACGCTCTATCAGGAGCAGACCAGTATATTCAAGCAACTAATGATGTTGCTAAATACGGTAAGATGGCAGCTATTGAGATTGATGGAATTGCATACCGTCAGGCTCTAGGTGAGTCAGGCTTTACAGAATTTAACCCTGTAGCAAACCAGCAGAACCGTATCTCTTGGCTTGTCCAGTTAGGTGTTACATCTACTGATGACTTAGCACAGATTGCTGTTAAGTATCTTGACGATGAGGTTAAAGCGCTCTCTGAAATGCGTACTTACCTAGCAAACTTGACAGAAGCAGAGCGTCTGAGATTTCAGTTATACGATCCATCTGTTGGTGGCAATACTGTAGTCCACGCTAAGAAAGCATACGATGCAGTTCGTAATCTTTACTCAAAGCGTAATGGAGATATCAACGAAGATCTGCTTGCCAAAGTTCGCACCCTTGGCGCTGATGGAGAGTATGTAGTTTCTACAAAGAACCTCAGTCTTGAAGACTTGCCAGATAAAATGAACACAAACCTCACGCCAGAATTTATTTCAGGTCCAACCCTTGTTCCGGTTGCTGAAGCAGATAATTTTGTAGCAAGTCTATCGCAACGTGCTTGGGATGGAATGGGAGAGGCTAATGCTCGCTTCTCACGTGAACCAATCGTTATCAACGAAATGATCCGTATCCGCAAAGAGATGGCAGAATCTGGTCTTGAGAAGCGAATAATGGATTTTCATACCAAAGGTCTTGACGGAGATAACCTTAAAGCAGCTACTGTAAACGCAAAAAAAGAAATTGTTTCTATTACAGAAGAGTTAGCAAAGAACCGAGTGCTTGCTTTTGTAGATAACCCAGCAGTGCGTAGCCAGTTGGCTATGGCAAGCCGTAACTTTGCTCGATTCTATCGTGCCACTGAAGATTTCTATCGTCGTGTTTACAGAACTGTACGTTACAATCCAGAGTCAATTCAACGATTAGCACTTACCTACGAAGGTGTGACACATTCTGGCTTCGTACAGCAGGATGACAACGGAGATTCCTACTTCTTCTACCCAGGATTAACTCCTGTGTACAAGGTTATGAGTGATGTAGCACAATTCTTTGGTTCTCCAGAGTCTTTCAAAACACCAATGCCTGTTGAATTTAGTGGTAAGATAAATATGCTTACCCCTTCTATGAACCCAGACTCATTATTCCCTACATTTGCTGGTCCTTTAGCAGCAGTTCCAATGAAGTTTATCTTCAATGCAGTACCAGCACTAGATAAGTTTGAAAAAAGAATCCTCGGCGTATATGCAGAAGATCAACCAATGATTAATGCTATATTCCCTGCACACCTAAGTAGATTCATTGCTACACTTGATCGTAATGAGCGTCAGTCTCAGTATGCTTCAGCCTTCCGTAAGGCAGCAACATACTTACAGGCTACAGGTCACGGTATTGAGCCAAAGTACAACCCAGCAACTGGTGAATTTGAAGCCCCATCTCCTGCTGAGGTAAATGCTTTTAAGGAAAAACTTGGTTCTGCAACAGTAAGCGTTCTAGCAGTTCGCTTTATCTTTGGATTCTTTGCCCCAGCTTCACCACAGGTGACGCTTAAGTCTGAAATGGCTGATTGGGCTAGAGCTAATGAGCGTGTTAACTTCAAGCAGGTATTTAATAACCTTATTACCCAGTACAACGGAAGCCTTGATAAGGCTATGGGTGAATGGCTACGTCTATACCCAGATGAGATGCCATACACAGTATCTGAATCAGATGATAACGTCGTTCCGGTGGTGCGTGCTGTAGCAGATACCACTAAATGGATTGATAAGAACGCTAGTCTGCTCAAGGCTTACCCACAGGCTGCTCCGTTCTTGATGCCAAAGGTAGGCGAGTTTGATTTTGAAGCATACCGCCTGCTCTTTAAGTCTGGAATTAAGTACAGCAAAACCATTGATAACTTCTTGCAAGATACACAGGCTGCTCGTGATATCCAGTTCTACTACGATCAAAAAGATTTATACGAAGAAGAACTTACCCAAACCTATAGCGATTCTCAAAAGACTCGATTGAAGGAACAATGGGATGTATGGGCAAGACAATTCAAGGGAGCACGTCCAGTGCTTCAGGATGAATTGGCAGAAGGTGGAGATCGTCAGCGAGCACGTCAACGTTCTTACGAAGACTTGCAGAATATGCTAAATGGCCCACAGGCTGCCGAAGCACGCAAAGCAGATCAGAAGGCATTTGATGCAATTAAGCAAATGTCAGACATCTTTAACAATTACGAATATAGCCGTGATCTTGTAGTGGGTTCTAGCGCTAATGCTTTGGCATATAAAGATCTATTAAAGCAGAACACAAAAACAGAACTTGAAAAGATAGCATCTACAAATCCGAACGCTGAAGATGCTTACTATGTTCTCTTCTCAAGACTAATTGGAGATTAAAATGGCAGAGAAACCAGCGTTTTACAACAACTGGAAAGGTGGCTCAGTCCCAACTGGGTCAACTATGTCTGGCGCAAGCCAGGATCCTTACGGTGGTTTTAAAGATCAACAGAGTAGCGGTGTTCAGGGAACTGTAGATCCTGCTGTAGAAGTCTATAATATGCCTGAAGCAGAGCGTAGAGAGTTGGCAAGACTCCTTAAGAACGCTGGTTTCAAAGTACCAACCACCGGAAAATACTCAGACTCTCTAGTCAATGCTTATGCAGAAGCACTGCAATCTGCTGTATTGCAATCAACAAGATTAAACAAAGACTTCTCACTTCGAGAGTATCTAACTCAAGAAGCACTTCCTTCTGAAGTAGGACCGCAACAACCTTCAATCCGTGAAGATATTACTATCTGGGACCCAACCAAGATTGCTGGAGTTGTCCAAGATCTATCTGTTAAATTGCTTGGACGCGAAGCTAACCCTGAAGAAGTTACCTATATCGCTGATAAGTTAACTAAGGCGCAGAAGAAGGCAGCCAAAAGAACCCAGTACGTTACCAAAAATGGCAAGTTGACAGCAACTGTTAGTGGTGGTCTTGACGAAGAACAGTTCCTTGTTGATCTAATTCAAAAAGACAAGAAGTTTGCTCCTGAGATTAAAGCACTTCAGGCTAGAAAAGCAACAGCAGAAGCAAGTGAGGCTGAAGGTACACGCCAAGAACTTATGAAGACAGCCCTTGCCAATGGAGTCAATTTAGATCCAGATTCTATTACAAGTTTTGAACAACGCTTAAAGGCTGGAGAAGATATAACTGCAATTAAAAACTCCATTCGTGAGATTGCATCCTTGGGTATGCCAGATAATGTAAAAAAGTTAATTGCAACAGGAGTGGATTTGTCTACAATTTACTCTCCTTACAAGCGTGCAATGGCATCAAGTTTAGATTTAGACCCAAACACAATTTCATTAGATGACCCAACACTTCGTATGGCTATTGGGCCTGATAAGGAAATGTCTTTGTACGATTACCGAAAGGCTATACGTCAAGACAACCGTTGGAAATACTCACAAGAAGCCAACGATGAGGTAGATGCAATGATTAATCAAGTTAAACGCGACTTTGGATTTATGGGGTAAATATGACAACAGCACCAGAAGACCGTATTCGTGAAATAGCTTCTCTGCCTAAAAGAACAACTCAATCTGTAACCCAACAGTCAGTTAATCTTAACCCTAATATGGAAGCAACAGCAGAAGATCGTATTCGTGAGATAGCTGCTTTGCCTAAAAGAACCGTTCAATCTGACCCTAATCCTAATATGGCAGTACTGGGTGCAGAACAATACCCAATGGCTGAGATCACTACCAACACAGGTGAAAAAGTTATGGTTTACACCGGTGGTCCACTTGCTGGTCGAGATAAAGATGGTAACTTTCCTATCCAAGCCACAGCACCATTTACACCTAGCGGTGACGGTGGCGGCAGTGGTGCTGGTGTTGGTGCTGGTGTTGGTACTGGTGCTGGTATTAGTGGAGAAATGTCCGATGCCTATAAGCGTCTTTTTGATGAATTTAATGCTCTCGGACTAGGTGCCTTGGTAGAAGACTCTAAAGATCTTCTTATGAAGGCAACGTCTATATCGCAAATGCCAGATGCTTTGCGTAATACAAAAGCATATATGACTCGATTTTCTGCTAACGATGCTCGTATCAAAGCTGGCTTAACAGCCCTTAGCCCTGCATCTTATATTGCAATGGAAGATAAGTACCAAGAAGTAATGCGTCAATATGGACTGCCTGAAAGTTACTACGCTACTGGAACATATGGCAAACAAGAAGGTTTTGAAAAGTTAATAGCTAGTGATGTTAGCAATGTAGAATTACGTGATCGTTTATCGGAAGCACAGGATCGAGTGCTCAAGGCTAATCCAGAAGTTCTCAAGGCTCTCAAAGATTTTTATCCAGATATCAAAAACGGAGATATCTTGGCATACACACTTGATCCAAAGAACGCTATCAAAGATATCCAACGCAAAGTAACTGCCGCTGAAATTGGTGGAGCAGCCCTTCAACAACAGGGTCTAACAACCAGCCTTGCAAGAGCAGAAGAACTACAGAGATACGGCGTAGATAAAACAGCAGCTACTGAAGGTTATTCTATGATCGGTGGTGGGTTACAACGTGGATCAGAACTTGCTGCGATCTACGGAGAAGATCCATATACTCAAGCAACTGCTGAGTCAGACATATTTAATGTTTCTGGTGCTCAAGAAGCACGTAAGCAACGTAAAAAGATTACTGGACTTGAAAAGGCTACCTTCGGTGGTAAATCTGGATTAACCGGTGGAGCACTAGCACGAGACCGCGCAGGCGGAATATAACAGACCTGCCACTAGAACGACTGGCCTAGTGGAGCGACAACAACACCAGGAGTCAGAGCCATACCCAATCCCCATTGGAGTATGAGGCTGGCGAAATCAACTAACTGATAGGGAGAAGGACATATGTCCAATTACGAGTACGAGGATGACGACGACGATATCACTACAAGCGATTCGTCGAATGACCTTGTAAAGCAACTACGCAAGGCTTCAAAGCAAAAGGATAAAGAACTACAAGAGCTTCGTGCTCAGTTCGAAAACCTAAGCAAGGGCCAGCGCGAACGAGCAATTAAGGATGTCCTCGCATCTCGCGGGGTGAATGGCAAAATTGCTTCATTTATTCCGCAGGACATTGACCCAACTGAAGAGTCTTTGTCTAAATGGCTAGATGATTATGCCGATGTATTCGGTTTTGAATCAAGCCAAACCCAGGCAACACCTAATGTAGATCCAGCTCAGGCTGCTGCGTATAAGAGAATGACTAACACTGCAGATTCAGGCTCATCGCCAGAACATAACGCAGACATAATGCAAAAACTTCTCAATACAAACAGCCGTGAAGAGTTAGATGAAGTCATTAGATTGTCTGGACTCTAACATCCGATCCTAAACGAAAGGCTAGACCCAAATGGCTATCCCAACAGGTACCCCTACCTCTAGCTCGACGATCAGCAACCTCGTACAAGCAGCATACGATCAGTATGTAAGAATGGCGCTTCGCTCCATTCCTGTTATGCGTTCACTTGCCGACGTCAAGCCAGTGCAGCAGGCAATGCCAGGATCATCAGTTGTTTTCTCAATCTATTCAGATCTTGCACAAGCAACATCTACATTGACAGAAACATCAGATGTATCTTCCATTGCTCTCGGTAACCCTTCACAGGTTACAGTAACTCTGAACGAATACGGTTCAGCAGTAACAACAACAAAGAAGTTGAACCTAACTTCATTCAACGACGTTGACTCAGCTCTTGCTGATATCATCGCGTACAACGCAGCAGATTCGATTGACAACGTAGTAGGTCAGGTCCTCTCAGCAGGAACTAACGCAATCTACGCTAACGGTCCATCAGGAACTGCTCCAACATCATCTGCAACAGTTCTTGCTGCAGATACAATGTCAGTTGCAGACATCCGCAACGCTGTTGTATCACTTCGCACAAACAAGGCATTGCCTCGTATGGGTGAACTCTATGCAGCATACCTCCACCCACGTCAGTCAGCAGACCTTCGCGCTGAGACTGGTACAGGCGGATTCCAGGAACTAACAAAGTACGTAGAGCGTACACCGTTCGTTGCTGGTGCAGTAGGCGTTATCGAAGGCGCTTTCATCGTTGAGACACCACGTGTCCTTAACGGTCTAAAGCTTGCTACAGGTATCACACCTACAGTGTCAATCACTAACGTTGCATTGACATCAAACGTTGTAACAGTTACAACATCAGTTGCTCACGGTCTTGGTGTAAACCAGATCGTAACAGTTGCTGCTGTAACAAACACAGCTATCAACGGAACATACACAATCGCGTCTGTTCCATCAACAACAACATTTACCTACGCTCTTACAGCAAGCAACATCTCATCTGTTGCTGATACAGGTACTGTTACATTCACCAACAACTACCGCGCAATCGTCGCAGGTCGTGAAGCATTGGCTGAAGCACAGGCTGCAGACATCTCAACCGTTATCGGTCCAGAGATTGATGCACTCCGTCGTTTCCGCACAATCGGTTGGTACTACTTCGGAGGCTTTGCACGCCT
>Ga0315907_10000856_pt1 | contig 41812 bp, 42 predicted proteins | sample LakEriMetagenome_3_FD_203525 | JGI IMG/M metagenome (GOLD analysis project Ga0315907, IMG submission 203525) | Freshwater fungal communities from buoy surface, Lake Erie, Ohio, United States - Buoy 12 MA123 | ecosystem: Environmental > Aquatic > Freshwater > Lake > Lake biofilm | place: USA...
TATCTGAGCGACATCCTCACCCGTCTTGCGCAAGGCCACCCGATCAATCGCATCGCCGAGCTGCTGCCGTGGCGCTGGAGCGCGGCCTCCTCAACCGTGTGACGGAGACGACGCATACGATCCGGCAAGCATGGCGTTCCGACAACCGATACTTCTGTTGGATCGCCTCAACCGCCTGCCGGCGTCGATCGGGCGCTATAAGTTTAGCTGCGCTGGCCTACGGCTCCCTCGGCAACATCCTTGAGGTTCTGTTTCTCAAGCGACAGGTCCGCAACCAGCCGCTTCAGCCGGGCGTTCTCCCGCTCGAGCTCCTTGAACCGCTTGGCCTGTTCGATCTCGAGGCCGCCATACTCGTTGCGCCAACGATAGTAGCTCTGCTCGGTGATCTCGGCCTCTTTGCAAGCCTGGCCGATGGTCCGGCTTTGCGCCACAAGCACTTCGATCTGCCGCAGCTTCGTGACGCGACGTCCATTGACGTCGCTCGGCGCTATGTCGTTTCCTGGGCATCTTCCGGGGTTCCTTTCCAAACTGATTATCTCAATCGGCTTGGTCCAAGAAAACCCGGTCAGGTCAACGCCATGAAAGCAACCGAAGCCATGCGGATCGTCTCTATCAAGCGCCAATTTTACCTTGCATAACGTCGGGTCAAAGCGACAGCCCTACCAAGGGATCCGGAGTCCATCATAAGAGCGTAATTCTGGAGCCCACCAGCCACATTCTGGCAGAGAGATCATCTTGTCTTCGTTCACTTCTATACCGAGTCCAGGCAAATCTGCCGGCGTTGCGGATCCAGCCTGAACTTTCGATCTACTCGGGAAGACTTGATCGAGCACAGGGTCACGATCTTTGGCCTCCTGATACTCGACATAGCGTACGCCCGGCGTTGCCATGGAGAAGTGGAGGTTCGCCGCAAGTGCGACCGGGCCGAGCGGGTGATGGAGGAGCAGCGGGACGTGCCGGATTTCGCACAACGCCACGATCTTCCGCAGTTCGCTGATGCCACCGACGAGACCGATATCCGGCCTGCAGTAGTCGATAACACCGGCCTCGAGATAATCGGCGTACTCGTTTCGGGTCGAGAACTCCTCGCCGACGGCAAATGCAACCGAGGACCGGGCGCGAAGGTTGCGATAAGCCGCAACCGAGTGCGCCTGGATCGGCTCCTCGACGAAATCCAGTACGGCGGGTCCGGTTGCCGCAAGAAAACGGAGCACGTCGGGCGGCAGGAACCGGTGATGGAGATCGATACCCACCAGGATGCCCGGACCGACAGCGTCGCGTATCGCCCGGCATGCGGCTGCCGCGCGAACCGTCTCTGCCTGCGGGTCGTAGACCTTTCCATCACGATCGTCAGGTTCGCAGACCGTCAGTCGCAGCGCGCGCCACCCGTCTGCCGTGAGTTTCTTCGCGCGGTCCGCCAGTACCTCTGGCTCCGCCATGTCGAGCGAGTAGAAGAGCGGGACCTCGCGCCGCGTCCGGCCGCCGATAAGGTCGCAAACTGGCAGTCCGGCCGCTTTGCCGATCAAGTCGTGCAAGGCGATGTCGATCGCCGAAACAGCCGCCATGAGGGTCCGGCCGCCCTCGAAGTACCAGGCCTGATTAGCGCGGATCAGCAAGTCAGCGGTATCGTGGACACGCGCACCCTGAAGCCGGGCGGCAAGCAGCCGGATCGTTGCTTCGACGGCTGGCTCCTGCCCGGTAAGTCCGGCTTCGCCCCAGCCAAAAACTCCCGATTCGGCGACAACCTTCACGAGGAGCTGAGGGCGACTACCAATCCGCCGCGCATACGTCTGGATCGCTTCGATGCGCATTGTCAGGTCCTTTGACCGAGATTGCGGAACATCCATTCGCCACATGCCAGCAACTCCCGATCACGGCCGAGCGCGCCAATCATCTGAAGGCCAAGGGGCAGACCCTGCGTACCCGTCCAGAGCGGAATCGAGGCGACGGGAAGATGCAGCGACGTCCAGAACCGATTGAGGGCGGCGTCGCCCGTATGGCCGAGCCCTTCAGGTGCCACATCGATGGCGCTCGGCATCACGATCGCGTCGACATCCTGCAGGATGCCGTCAAAGAGTGACTGGTAGGTCTGGCGCTTGCGACGCGCGTCCGCGTACGCGTCCAGCCCGATCGCGAGGTACGGCTCGAGGAGCCCGGCAAGCTCGGGCGTCAACCTCGGTGATGGTACGTTGAGCAGGATGCGGCTTGCTTCCCAGTAGCAAAGCAGTTCTTGCAGATGGACGAAGTCGTCGACAGGGACTGGCAGTTCGATGGATTCAATGGATATTCCGGATACGCGGCACCGTTCCGCCAGCACTTCAAGGTGCCGCTTGTATTGGTCAGCGAGAGGTATCGAGTCCGGAACCTGCAGCTCCAGCAGACGACGGGGCTTCATGGGCTCGAGCGGCTGCGCGCCACCGGCCAACAAAGAGTTTGTAAGCAACCAAGCATCTCTCGGCGATCTCGCGAAGAGGCCGAGATGATCGAGAGTCGTCGAGGCCGGATGGACGCCGTCGAGCGGCAGCAGACCGAAGGTCGGCTTGAATCCGACAATACCGCAATAGGAAGCCGGCCGGATGACCGATCCACCAGTCTGGGAACCAAGCGCAAAGGAGACGAAGCCGGCCGCAACGGCGGCAGCCGACCCGCTCGACGAACCGCCGGGCGTCCGGCGCCGGTCGTGGGGGTTCTGCGTGGCCCCGGGTCGCGAGAACGCGAACTCGGTCGAGACAGTCTTGCCGACAACCTGCGCGCCGAGTTCACTGAGGCGCTGGACGCACCAGGCATCGCGCCTCGGCCCCTCGTTCTCAGAGAACGGGGAACCGTATCGCGTCGGAAAATCGCGCGTCAGGATGATGTCCTTGACCCCCACAAGTGCGCCGGCAAGCGGATGACGGGGGTTGTCGTGCCGCTCGGGGATGTCCGTGCGATAAGACACGAATGCGCGGATGTCGTTCTCGAATGCGTTTAGACGCGCGATCTCTGCCTGTGCGAGGCGCCGACGCGCGCCCGGCTGATCCAACTCGGCATCAAGCGCCGCGCAGTAATCGTCGAACGGGAGAGCGGGTACGTTTTCGAGTATGGCGACCATATCAGCTTTCCGGATTGAAGCAGGCGACGCGACCGGCGCCCGTGTCTTCGAGTTGAGGCTTCTCGGAGCGGCAGCGCTCGCCGACGCGCGGGCAGTTGGCGGCAAAGGCGCATCCGGCCGGTGCAGGTTGACGCAGCGGCGACGAGGCGGCGCCCACTTCCCGCGCGCGCCACTGGCCGGGTACAGCCGCGAGCAGTCGGCGCGTGTAGGGATGGCGCGCCGCACCGAACATCGACGCGGTCGGGCCGGACTCGACGACGCGCCCGGCGTACATGACCAGTACGCGGTCCGCGACATGCCGGACGACCGCGAAATCGTGGCTGATGAAAAGCATAGACAGCCTACGGGCCGGCTGAAGATCGAGCAGCAGGTTCAGGATCTGCGCCTGGACCGAGACGTCAAGCGCAGAGGTCGGTTCGTCACAGACGATCAGGTCTGGATCGGCTGCGAGCGCACGCGCGATTGCGACGCGCTGCTTCTGCCCGCCGGAAAGCTGGTGTGGTGCAAGCTTGGCGCGATCGGCACCCAGCCGGACATCGACGAGCAATTGGGCAGCCGCCGCCCTCGCATCGTTCGGCGAAAGCCCTTTCAACAGCCGCAGCGGCTCCTCGACGGCCTCGCCGACTGTCCGCCGGGGATTGAACGAGCCGCCGGGGTCCTGGAAGACCATCTGGACGCGCTGCCAGTATCGGCGGCCGCCGCCCTTCAGCAACTCCGCTTGGGATTGCCCGTCAAGGCGGATGCTGCCGGAATCCGGGGCCAGCAATCCGGCGATCATCCGGCCGACGGTCGTCTTGCCGCTTCCGCTTTCACCGATCAATCCAACGGTCTCGCCGCGGTCGATACGAAGATCGACACTGTCGACTGCGGCCGCCATGCGGCGGTTCCAGAACGGGCCGCCGGCGGCGAACTTCTTCACGAGCTTCGATGCATCGACGAGAGGCGTGTCGCTCACAACTCCCTCCAGCATCTCGTGTGGCGCCCGCCCGAGGCGCGCCAGGGTGGATCCTCGCCTTCGCAGGGCGCGATCGCGGCCGGGCAACGGGCAAGGAAGCGACAGAGTCGAGCTGGTGCAAACGCCGGCTCGATCGTGCCTTCGATCTAGACGAGGCGCTTTTCACGTACACCACTGGTCGCCGAGGGACGCGCTCGCAGCAGGAGCTCCGTATAGGGGTGCTTTGGCGCACTTAGCACGTCCGAAGCAGCTCCTTCCTCGACAATACGGCCACCATACATCACCACGATCCGCCGGCAGAACTCGCCGACCAAGGCGAGGTCGTGGGAGATGAACACCACGGCAAGGCCGCGATCCCGGTTGAGGCGCAGGAGCAGCTCGACGATCTCGCGCTGCACGGTCACGTCGAGCGCGGTCGTCGCCTCGTCGGCGATGAGAAGCCGGGGGTGCTGGGCAAGGGCCATCGCGATCGTCACGCGCTGGCGCATCCCACCGGAAAGCTCATGCGGGAACTGTCCCAGACGTGTCGCTGGTTCGCTGATCTGCACTTCCGACAGGAGTTCGACGGCGATCGACTGCCAGAGCTGGTCGGCTCGGGGAGGTGTCCGGTCGATCGCCTCCTTCATCTGCGTGCCGATCGACAGCAGCGGGTTCAGCGCACTGAGTGGCTCCTGAAACACCATCCCGATGGTCCGGCCGCGGATTGCTCGCCAGGCCCGTTCGTCCGCCTCTGCCATGTCCGAGCCCGCGACCGCAATGCTCCCGGCGACTGTCTGACCGCCGTTGAACGACGTGAGCCCCAGCATCGCCTGGGCGGTCACGCTCTTGCCCGATCCCGACTCGCCGACGATCCCGACGAGTTCGCCCTCGGATACGGAAATGCTGACGCGGTCGACTGCGTGAAGAAGCCGCCCATCGGCCATCGGGAAAGCCACGCTCAGGTCGGTCAGGCGGACGATCGGTCCAGCCGCGCTCATCGGGCACCCCCGGCTGCGCGCAGGTCGAGACTGTCGCGCAGCCTGTCGCCGGCCACGTTCACTGCGTAGATCAGCACTGCCAGCATGATTCCAGGGATCATCACCTGGTAAGGGAAGAGCTGGAAGAAAAGGCGCCCCTCAGCAATGATCCGGCCCCACGACGCCGTTTCTGCAGGAACACCGAGCCCGATGAAGCTGAGGCCGGATTCGACGAGGATCGCGTTGGCGATGGTGTAGGTACCCTGCACGATGAGCAACGGCACGGTGTTCGGCAGGATGTGGACGATCAGGACCCGCAGGCGGCTGCAGCCGGCCATCCGGGCCGCTTCGACAAAGGTCGAGTCCCGCAAGGCCAGGGCTGCACTTCGGACGATCCGCATCACGCGCGGTATTTCGGGGACGGCCAGCGCGATCACGAGGTTCCCGATTCCGGCCTCGAACACCGAAACAAGCGTGATTGCCAGAAGGATTGCCGGAATTGCCATCAGCCCGTCGGCCAGCCGCATCAGCAATACGTCGCTCGTCCGGGAGAATAGCGCCAGGAGGCCAAGTGCGGTTCCCGCCGCCAGCGACAGCCCTGCGACCGACAAGCCGATCAACAGCGAAACGCGCCCGCCCTGCAGGCACATCGCGAGCAGGTCCCGACCGAGTTGGTCGGTCCCGAAGGGATGATCGGTGCCGGGTGGCTTGAGCCGAGATACCGGATCGACCCGCATGGCACCCGGATGCATTGCCAACGGCAGAAGGACCAGCACGGCGGCAAAAACCGCAACCGCGATGCCGCCGGCGCCGAGGGCCCGGATGGACCGGAATGCTTCGTCACGCGTCACAGCTTCACCCGTGGATCGATGACGACGTAAGCGAGATCCACCGCGAGATTCACGAGAATGTAGATTCCCGACAGGATCAGGATGATGCCTTGGATCGTCGGATAGTCGCGTCGCAACACGGCATCGACGAGCAACCGGCCGATCCCCGGTATCGAGAACACCGTCTCCGTGACGACTGTTCCGCCGATCAGCATCGCGAAGCCCGCACCGATCGCCGTGACGATCGGGAGCGACGCGTTGAGAAGGACATGGCGGAACGCGACCGGTAGGGGGCCCAACCCTTTTGCGATCGCCGTCCGCACATGGTCGGCCCGGACGATCTCCAGCGCGCTGGCCCGGGTGATCCGCGCGATGATCGACAGATAGACCGGCGTTAGGGTCGCGACGGGAAGGACGAGGCTGCGCAACGCGCGCGAAGGATCGTTTTCGAAGGAGGTGTATCCCTGAACCGGAAACCAGCCGAGCCCCATGGAGAACACGAGGATCAGCCCGTAGCCGAGAACGAAAACCGGAACCGAGAAGCCGATGACAGAGCCTGCCATGACCGCGCGATCGACGAATCGCCCGCGATGCAGAGCGGCGAAGAGGCCGAAGCCAGCTCCCGCCGCCGCAGAGACGGCAAGTGTGGCCGCGGCGATCAGCGCCGTGGGCTCGACCCGCTGCCCGATCATCTCAAGGACCGGACGGCCACTGTAGATGGAGCGCCCGAACTCGCCCGTAAAGATAAGACCCGCCCAGCGGAGATACTGCGTAAGCCAGCTCTGCCCCAGCCCCAGGGAACGGCGGATGGCCGCCACGTCTTCCTCGCTGGCGGTGTCGCCGGCCAGCAGAATGGCCGGATCGACGGGCCCCAGCCGCATTGCGACGAAGACGAAGATCGAAACGAACACGACGGTCGCGCCGGCAAGTGCGATCCGGGCCGACAGTCTTAGGAGCAAGTCCATCAGGTGTACCCGCAGCCGGCGTGGGACGCCGGCGCCGGGAATTCCCCAGGCGCCGGCGTCATCGACGGGCTATCTTTGCAGATCGATGTTCCACATCGCCAGACGTGGGACCGGGACGATGCCCGTGACCCGCGTCGAATAGGCGATCTTCGAGAAGTACTGCCCGAGTGGAACATACGGTACGACTTCGTAGAAGCGTTGCTGGAAGCGGCCTGCGATCTCGCGTCGGGTGGCGTCATCGCCTGCGTCCACGAACTCCTGCCGGATGGCCTCAAGCCGTTCGTCGCACGGCCAGCCGAACCAGTTGGTCCGGTCGCAGGGCGTCGCTATGCCGTTGTTGACCAGCGGGTTCCCCCAGAAGGTGCCCGGCGCCCAGGTATGGAAGATGTGCCAGCCACGGGGGTCCTCGTCCGGATGCACGCGGGTCGGCCGCCGGGAGATCATGGTGGCCCAGTCGGTTGCCTGAACGACGATATTGAAGCCTGCGTCGCGAAGGCGGGCGGCATTGACCTGCACGATCGCCGAGACCAGCGCCTGGTCCGTCGGGTGCATCATGACGATGCGCTCGTTCGCATAACCGGCCTCACGCAGCAACTCGCGTGCCCGCGCCGGATTCGGTGTCGGCTTTGCGAAGTCGCCAAGGCCGACAGCAGTTTCGAGGGGCGTGCCGCAGGTGAAAAGCGCCCAGCACGGCTTGCCCAGATCCGGACTCCCGGTAATCGCGGCAAGTGCTGCCGTCTGGTCGAGGGCGTACAGCATCGCCTGCCGAACCTTCGGATTGTCGAGCGGCTTGATCAGGCTGTTCGGACGCAGGATCGCGCTGCTTCCCTGCCTGTTCGTGATCTCGGTCTTGATGTTGGGTGCGCGCTCGAGGAGCGGCAGCAGGTCGTTTGGCGGCAGTTCGTAGATATCGACCTCGCCCGCGATCAGCGCCTGCGCCGCGGTCGCGGCATCGGGGATGTAGTTCCACTCGACCCGGTCGACCTTGACCACCTTCCCGCCCGCGTAGCCATCGGCGGCCTCGCTGCGAGGGCGGTAAGCGGGATTCTTCACATAGACGACCCGTTGTCCGGGACGCCACTCCTCCTGCCGGAAGATGAACGGTCCCGATCCCACGACGTTGGTGACGGCCGTGTTCGGGTCCGTGTCTGCCTCCGCTTTGCGCATGACGAACAGCGGCTGGTCCGAGTTCGCGAGCGTCGCGATCATCGGCGGGTACTTCTGGCGCAGGCGGATGACGAACTCGCTAGGGCCAGTTGCCTCGACGCTGGCAACGCGCTGCATCAGGATCCGGGCGCCGACGATCTTGGCGCCCCACCGCTTCAGCGAAGCGACCGCGTCGTCCGCCCGGACGGGGCTCCCGTCGTGGAACGTCAGGCCGGTCCGAAGACGAAAGGTCCACGTCAGCTCGTCCGGGCTCTTCGTCCAGCTTTCAACCATCTGCGGTTGAGGCTGGAACTTGCCGTCCTCGGTAAAGAGCACGTCATAGACCATGTAGCCGTGGCTCGCCGTCGTGCCGGCCGTCGTGAAGATCGGATCGAGGACGCGCAGGTCGCCGTCAGGCACGACGCGGAGCGTCTTCTGCTGGGCTTCGGCCGGCGCGCCGGCCAAAAAGAGCGATGTCGCAAGCGCCGCAGCAGCGTATCCGGCGGCCTTGATCGGATTTGTCATAGGAGCCCCCTGTTCATGCGTTCAGCATTATTCACTAGAGTTACATTCTGATCGGAGGGGGCGCAAGACACTAAGTATATGATTATCAACATTTTTACGTGCTTTATGAAAGTTTATGAAAGTAATTTACAAACTTCCCCGCTGCCAATTACATTTTACCGACCGACATGCTTACAGAACTCGGAACCCTTATGGACGCACTGCGTGACGTGGCCTCAAATGGCCGCAAGGCGGAGCGTCGGGTGGCGCAGGCGATCGTCGAAGATGTCGGGTTCGCCGCCCGCGCCAGCATCGGCGAGATCGCGCGCCGCGCTCAGGTCAGCGAGCCGAGTGTCACGCGCCTCTGCCGGACACTCGGTTGCACTGGCATGCGGGATCTCAAGCTCCGGCTCGCGGGAGCGCTCTACTCCGGCGTTCCCTATCTCCAGGATATCGTGCCAACGGACGACGATGTCGCCGGCGTCAAGCGCAAGGTCATCGTCGGCTTCTCCAACACCATCGATGCGGTCGACCGGGCGCTCGACGCGGCAACGCTTGGTGCCGCCGTCCGGATGCTCGCAGAGGCGAAATCGATTGTCTTCATCGGCCTCGGGCCGGGCTCAGCGACTGTGGTTGCGGATGCGCCGCTCCGCTTCATCCGGCTCGGGATCGCCGCAAACGGCCATATCGATCCGCAGCAGCAGCGGATCGCCGCGGCGACGCTCGGCCCCGGTGACGTGATCGTGGCGATCTCGAACACCGGGAAGTCGGCCGACGTGGTGACGGCGACCGGCATCGCGCGGTCCCATGGTGCTCGCTCGATTGCCATCACCGCACCGCAATCACCCCTCGCCCGTGCTGCAGAACTCGCGATCACCGTTCCGGTGGTCGAAGACATGAACATGTATTTCCCGAGCTATTCGCGGATCCCGCATCTGATGATCATGGACATCATCGCGACGGCCGTCGGGCTACGCCGGGGACACGCGGCCATCGAGAATGTTCGGCGGATCAAGGCGGCACTACGGCAGCGATGACATCTGCTCCCGAGCTGGCTTGTCAGTCGTCAGAATACTCAAGTTAGTACGGGGCGGATTTTACTGAGAGTCTGTAAGCCATATTACTTTTGAGAGCCAAAGTTCTCACTTTCGTCGTCGCTGGCGTCCCCAAGAGGAATCGAACCTCTGGGAAGTCCGCCGAAAAAGATAGAAGTGCGCAATTTCGTGTCGAGCCTGGACGGCATCACATACCCAACTTAGGGCGATAAACCAACGCCGCGAGGTTCAGCGGCTTTGCCACAAGGACACTTCGGCCCAATGTGGAGGGGTAACCTCAGCAGCTACTTCAGCACGCTTGTAAGGGCGGCTGCGCGCGGGCTACGGGTCTCTTTAGTGCTGGATACATAAAGAGCGATCATTGCTTGCGCATCCTGAAGATCGAAAGACCAAGTTTTCAGTGTGTCTTTCTGCAGAAAATTCAATGCTCTCAGATAATTCAATATCTTGGGATGATTTTCGGAGAAATTTTCAGTTTCAAACTTTTCGAACAATTCTTAAACTTTTTGAGATCCTAGATCCACCGCCAACCACCCCACCTCGGTTCAGAGAAAGTGAGATTCTGACTCGTCAGAAAACGGAAATAGACACGGAATATCAGGGAACTGGCCTGATACTTAGTCGCAATAAGAGTCTCACTATCTGAAAAGTCGTCTCAGTATCTCTGCAACGCGACAACTGCCCCTCACACGTCGAGATTGGCGACTTTGAGCGCATTCTCGACAATGAAGTCGCGACGCGGCTCGACGACGTCGCCCATCAATGTGGTGAACACGCCATCGGCGTCGGCCGTGTCGGCGACTTTTACCTGCAGGAGATGGCGCGCCTGAGGGTCGAGCGTCGTCTGCCAAAGCTGCTCGGGATTCATTTCGCCAAGACCCTTGTAGCGCTGGAAGGTGAGGCCTTTTTTGCCCGCCTCCAGTACCGTGTCGATGAGCTTGATCGGCCCGACGACGTCGACTGCGCTGCGGTCTTTGGTTTCGAGGCGCGCGCGTTTGGCGTAGAGCGACTGCAATTCGGCCGCCATCTCGACAAGTCGGCGGGCTTCGATCGAATTGATCGTGACGGCGTCGATCGAAGCGCGGTCGGTTTCGCCGCGCAGCTTGCGCTCGAAATGCAAAGCGCCGTCCTTCGCACTGCCGACCCAGCCGCGCTCGGTTTCCGGTGCCAGCACGTTGAGGCGCGTGGCGATCACTTGGGCGATCTGCTGGGCCTGGGTCGCATCGGCAAGGAAGCTCGGATCGAGGGCGCCGAGGATCGCAGCCTGCTCGACCGCATCGCGCGAGCCCACACGGCGCGCAAGGGCCAGGATCATCGATTTGGCCGCGCGCGCGCGTTCGACCGCCGCACGCAGATCGGGGCCGGCGCGCATCGCACCATCGGCCCCGGTCAAGGTCATGCCTTCGATGCCGCCCGCGATCAGATGGTCTTCCATCGCGCGCTCGTCCTTGAGATAGACCTCGGACGAACCCTTCTTGACCTTGTAGAGCGGCGGCTGGGCGATATAGACGTAGCCCTTCTCGATGAGGTCGCGCATCTGGCGATAGAAGAAGGTCAGCAGCAGCGTGCGGATATGGCTGCCGTCCACGTCGGCGTCGGTCATGATGACGATCTTGTGGTAGCGCGCCTTGGCGACGTCGAATTCTTCGGTGCCAATGCCCGTCCCGATCGCGGTCACAAGCGTGCCGATTTCGGCCGAAGACAGCATCTTGTCGAGTCGTGCGCGCTCCACGTTGAGGATCTTGCCTTTGATCGGCAGGATCGCCTGGTAGGCGCGGTTGCGCCCCTGCTTCGCCGAGCCGCCGGCGGAATCGCCCTCGACGATGAACAACTCGGACTTGGCCGGGTCGCGCTCCTGGCAGTCGGCAAGCTTGCCGGGCAGCGACGCCATGTCGAGCGCGCCCTTGCGGCGCGTGAGTTCGCGCGCCTTGCGGGCGGCCTCGCGCGCGGTCGCAGCCTCGACGATCTTCTGCACGATGCGCTTGGCGTCGGCCGGGTGCTCGTCGAACCATTGCGTGAGCTTGTCGTTGCAGATCTGCTCGACGACGGGCCGCACTTCGGAGGAGACGAGCTTGTCCTTGGTTTGCGACGAGAATTTGGGGTCGGGCACTTTGACCGACAACACGCAGGTGAGCCCCTCGCGCGCATCGTCGCCGGTCAGAGAGACTTTTTCCTTCTTGCCCGCATTCTCGCCCGCCACGCGCGCGATGGTGCGCGTAAGGGCACCGCGGAAGCCCGCGAGATGCGTGCCGCCGTCCTTCTGCGGGATGTTGTTGGTGAAGCACAGCATCGTCTCGTGGTAGGCGTCGGTCCATTCCATCGCCACTTCGACAGTGATGCCGTCCTTCTCGCCCTTCATCGTGACGGGCGCGTGGATCGCCTGTTTCGAGCGGTCGAGATAGCGCACGAACGCCTCGATGCCGCCTTCGTAGTGCAGCTCGACGCGCTTGGGCTCGACGCCGCGCGCATCCGACAGCACGAGCCGCACGCCGGAATTGAGGAACGCCAACTCGCGCAAGCGATGCTCGAGCGTGTCGAAATCGAACACGGTCTTGGTGAAGGTTTCAACCGACGGCAGGAACGTGACTTCGGTGCCGCGTTCAGCACCGGCCGGCCCCGTTTCGGCGAGCGGAGCCACGGCCACGCCGTGGCGGAACTCCATCGCATAGGCCTTGCCGCCGCGCCAGATGCGAAGGGTAAGCACCTGCGACAGCGCGTTCACGACCGACACGCCCACGCCGTGCAGACCGCCCGAAACCTTGTAGGAGTTCTGGTCGAATTTGCCGCCCGCATGCAGCTGCGTCATGATGACTTCGGCCGCCGACACGCCTTCTTCCGTGTGGATGTCGGTCGGGATGCCGCGCCCGTTGTCGCGCACCGTGACCGAGCCGTCTGCATTGAGCGTGACGCCGATCGAATCGCACCAGCCCGCCAGCGCTTCGTCGATCGCGTTGTCGACCACCTCGTAGACCATGTGGTGAAGGCCCGTTCCGTCGTCGGTATCGCCGATATACATGCCCGGGCGCTTGCGCACGGCATCGAGGCCGCGCAGCACTTTGATGGAATCGGCGCCGTAGGCGGCAGAAGCGTCTTCGATGTTCTTGGCGGGTTCGGTCATTTTCGCGTGTCTCGCAGTCTTTCAGGCAGCAACAATGCCGCCCGCCTCGACGCGCAGCAGATGCGCGCGTCCGGCGAGCGGGGCAAAAGCTTCGGGATCCGCACCGCTCGCCCAGAACTGCGCGCCAAGGGCGAACAATTCGTCGAACAGATGGGTGCGGCGGGCGGGATCGAGATGGGCGACGATTTCGTCGAGCAACAGCAAGGGTGGTGCACCACGCTCGGCGGCCAGCTCGCGCGCATGCGCAAGCACAAGCGAGACGAGCAGCGCTTTCTGCTCGCCCGTCGAAAGCTGGGCAGCGGGCGCATTCTTCTCGCGCCACGTAACGGCCAGATCGCCGCGATGCGGGCCGAAGGCGGTGGTGCCGCTCTGCGCGTCGCGCGCGCGGTCGGAAGCCAGGCGCGCACGCGCGAAATCTTCGAGCGCCAAAGCGGGCATGGTTGCGCACAGCGTTTCGATTTCGCCGGCAAGCCCCAAAGACGGCGTGGGGAACGGGCCCACATTGGCACACGCCGCACGGTCGAGCCGCGCCACGAGGTGGGCACGCGCGATCGCGATGGCGACACCGTGGCGCGCCAGCGAATCTTCGAGGGCTGCGAGCCAATCGCTGTCGGCGTTGCCGTCGGCCAGCAGACGGGCGCGCTCGCGCAACGCGTGCTCGTAGGAGGCGACTTGCGTGGCGTGTTCGGGGTCGAACGCATAGGCGAGCCGGTCGAGAAAGCGGCGGCGCGCCCCCGCCCCTTCGGCAAACAGCCGGTCCATCTCGGGCGTGAGCCACACGACGGCAAGGTGTGCGGCCAAGCCCGCCTGCCCGCGCATAGGCTTGCCGTCCACGCGCACGACGCGTTTTTCGCCGTCGCCGCGCCCTGTGCCGATGCGAACCGTGTCGCCTTGCGTGGCAAGCTCGGCCGAAACCGCCCACGGGTTTTGCGAACCGTAGCACTCGACCTCGCGGCCGCGCGCCCGACGCAATCCCTTGCCGGGGGCAAGAAACGACAATGCTTCGAGCAGATTGGTTTTGCCGGCCCCATTCGGCCCCACAAGGGCCACGGGGCCAGCCGGGACCTGCAGATGCAGTTCGCGGTAGCTTCGAAACGCGACGAGATCGAGCCGCGTGACGGCCAAGGACGCACGCGAAAGCCCGGCCTGCGCCGGAAAAGCCACGATGCGGGCGGGTGCCGCCGTCACATCAAACGCGCATCGGCATGAGGACGTAGAGGGCACTCGCATCGGCCGAATCGCCGAGGATCGTGGGCGAGGCCGCATCGGCCATCTTGAACGCCGCGTTCTCGCCCTCGAGCTGCTCGGCAATATCGAGCAGATAGCGCGCGTTGAAGCCGATCTCGAGTGCTGCACCCTGGTAGGCGATTTCGATCTCTTCGCTGGCCGTTCCCGCATCGGGGCTGTTTGCGGTCAAGGTCAGCAGATTCTTCGACAGCGCCAGTTTCACCGCACGCGACTTCTCGGTCGAGATCGTCGCCACGCGGTCGACCGCAGCGGCGAACAGACGCCGATCGACTTCCATCGCCTTGTCGTTGCCCGACGGGATCACGCGCTCGTAGTCCGGGAACGCGCCGTCGATGAGTTTCGAGACGAGCACGGCTTCGCCGAAAGCAAAGCGCACGCGCGTGTCGGACAGCGTAACCTGCACCGCCCCTTGCGCCTCGTCGATGAGCTTGCGCAGTTCCATCACGGTCTTGCGTGGCAGGATGACGCCGGGGATGTTTTCGGCCCCTTCGGGCAACGGCATTTCGATGCGCGCCAGGCGATGGCCGTCGGTCGCGACTGCGCGCAGCACCTTGACGCCGTTCGAACTGGCCGCATGCAGATAGATGCCGTTGAGATAGTAGCGCGTCTCTTCGGTCGAGATCGCAAAGCGCGTCTTGTCGATCAGGGTTTTGAGGTCGCCTGCCCCGATCTCGAACGCGTGCGGCAATTCGCCCGCCGCCATTTTCGGGAAATCGTCGGCCGGCAACGCGGCAAGGCCGAAGCTCGAGCGACCGGCGCGCAACGCGACCTGGCCCTTTTCGGCCGACCATTCGAGCCCGACCTGGGCCCCTTCGGGCAGCTTGCGCACGATTTCGTAGAGCGTGTGCGCCTGCACGGTCGCGGAACCCGGCTTGGCAATTTCGGCCGCCACGGTTTCGACGAAAGCCACGTCCATGTCGGTTGCCGTCAGCGCGAGCTTGCCCGCACCGCCCTTGGCCGCCGAGGCTTCGAGCAGCACGTTCGACAGGATCGGGATCGTGTTGCGGCGTTCGACGACGCTCTGGACATGGCCCAGCGCCTTCAGCAAAGCGGCGCGCTCGATCGTGATTTTCATAGCGGGAACAATCTCGGCAAAAGGGTTGTCGCGCGAATCGATTTTTCAGCGCCTGAGTATAGCAGAACCGTATGCCGACAAAAGCCCCGCAATTGCCGAGGGAGGCCGCGAAAAGCTGCTATTTCAGGGCTTTGCGCGCAAGCTCCGCCAGTGCGATGCGGATCGCCGCAAGCTGCAGACGCAAGCCCATCGAGGCGGCTTTTTCCGGCCCCGCAAGCGTGCCGCGGCGCAGGGCGTCGGCGACCATTTCGGGTGTGGCCGGCACATGCACGAAGCCGCACGGGCGGACTTCGGCGCGCCCCACGAGATGGAAGAAAACGGCATTGCACAGATAGCGCCCGGCATCGTCCGACAGGCGGGCCGGAATGCCGGCCGCCAGCAGGCGCTTGAGGATCGCAGGATAGGGCAGGCTGCCGGCGCGCGTGCCAGGCCCGCCGCGCAGGATCTTGCCGGTCGGGCTCTTGCCGTCATTGTCGGGAAATGGAAATTTGAGCGCGTTTTGCGCCGTGCGCTCGAGCCGGATGCAGCTTTCGCCGCCCGCAAGCCCCAGGGCCAGGATCGCGACTGGCTGGACCTCTTCGAGAAGTGCCTCGAGGGCGGTTTCGATCTTGCCGATCGAAACCGGCAGCACGCGCCCGACCACGCGCGCATCGCCGACCCAATCGCCGTCAAGGCGCTTGGCGAGGCTTTCGGTCGGGTTGGTGCGGTGCGGCCCGAACGCCTCGAACCCGGTCAGCAGCAAGCGCGGGGCACGCGCGGCCAATTCAGGCCTCCAGCATGCGCCGCAGCAATTCGACGTCTTCGCTGAACGCCGCGTCGGCCGCGCGCAGCTCGTCGATCTTGCGCACCGCGTGCATCACGGTCGTATGGTCGCGGCCGCCGAATTTGCGGCCGATTTCGGGCAGCGAGCGGCTCGTCAATTGCTTGGCGAGATACATCGCAACCTGGCGCGGGCGTGCGACTTGGCGGGCCCGGCGCGGCGAGTGCATGTCGGCCAAGCGGATCGCGAAATGCTCGGCGACCTTCTTTTGGATCTCTTCGATCGTCACGCGCCGGTCGGAGGCGCGCAGCAGATCGTGCAGCACTTCCTGCGCACTCTCGAGCCCGATGGGCCGGCCGACGAGCGTGGAGTGCGCGACGATGCGGTTGAGCGCACCCTCGAGCTCGCGCACGTTGGCGACGATCTTGTGCGCGAGGAACTCGAGCACCTTGGGCGGCATCGGCGTGCCGAGCTTCTCGGCCTTCGACTGCAGAATGCCCAAGCGCAGCTCGTAGGTCGTGGGATGGATGTCGGCCACAAGACCCCAACCGAGGCGCGAACGCACGCGGTCTTCGAGACCCTCGAGATCGGCCGGGCTCTTGTCGGCCGACAGCACGATCTGCTTGTTCTGGTCCACGAGCGCGTTGAAGGTGTGGAAGAATTCTTCCTGCGTGGCGTCCTTGCCGGAGATGAACTGCACGTCGTCCACGAGCAGCACATCGACCGAGCGGAACTGCTCCTTGAAGGACATCGTGTCCTTGAAGCGCATCGCGCGGATGAACTGGTACATGAATTTTTCGGCCGACAGATACACCACGCGGCGCTGCGGATTGCGCTTGCGGATGTGCCAGGCCATCGCATGCATGAGGTGCGTCTTGCCGAGACCCACGCCGCCATAGAGGAACAGCGGGTTGAACGGCACCTTGCCCTCGTCGGCCACGCGGCGGGCGGCCGCAGCGGCGAACTCGTTCGACTTGCCTTGCACGAAGGTTTCGAAGGTGAAGCGCGGATCAAGGGGTGCGCCGAAACTTTCGACGTCGTCCTGCGTGCGGCCGATCATCGCGGTCTGCAGGGCCGTCTGCGCCGATGCATTGGCGGCCTGCGGCGAGGCGGCCATGCGGTTCGCCGCCTGGCCGTTGACGCTCGCCGACGTGTTGGCACTGCCATAGACATTGCGGGACGCGGCCGACGCGGTCGGGCGCTGCGCCGTTCCAGTGGCCTGGACCGGTGCGGGTGCTTGGTTGCCGGCGGCGGCCTGGACCAGGATCTCGACCGTGCGCACCATTTTGTTTTCCGCGCGCCACAAGGTCTTGATGCGGTCGGCGTAGTGCTGGCGCACCCAATCCTGCATGAAGCGCGTGGGCACTGCGATGCGAGCGACGCCGTCATCGATGCCGATCAGCGTCAGCGGCTTCAACCAGCTTTTGTAGGCGGCTTCGCCGAACTCGCCCTTGAGACGGGCGCGCACGCGCACCCATTGGGCTTCCAAGGAGGGGCCGAAATCTTGCGGACGCATGGCGGCTACTCCTGCGTCCAGGCGAGGCCGGCGGCTTTCCAGCCGCCCGACTGGCCGCGATGGCCGGCCGCATCGCGGTCGCCCTCGAAGCCGCCCGCAAGATTGTAGGCGCGGGTGAACCCGTTCGACGTCATCGCGATCGCGGCCGATTTCGAGCGTCCGCCGGAGCGGCACAGGAAAATCGCCGGCGCGTCTTTTTCGACCGCACTCGCGATCGCGGCCGCGAACTGCGGATTGGGTACCATCTGGGCGCGGCCGTCCAAACTCGTCGAGTAGTTCTGCCACGAAACGTAGAGCGGCGCCTTGCCGAGCGCGGCGAGGCTGGCCACGCCCACGAACGTCCATTCCGCACGGCTGCGAACGTCGATCAAAACGGCGTTCTTCTCGCGCGCCAGCATGTCCCACGCTTCGCGCGGCGACAGATCGCCCGAATAGCCCAACTCGTGGCCGTCGCCTGCGGCCTGCTCTGCTGATTTCGCCGTATCGCCCATCGTACCCAACCGTTCTGTCGTCTCGTCGCCCGCTTGTCGTTCACGCAGAATGTAAACCGCGTGCTCGGGATCTCTCTCGTGTGCCAGTCATGTATGCGCGTTGCGGAAGGCCCCGGGCCGAAAGGCTCGGCAGCTTCGCGCGCAATGGGGAACGTTCGACGCTCCCCCGCTTGGCCCGCGTCAGCTGAAGGCTGAGCGGCGCGTTCGCGCGCGATAGGCGATCAGGCGGCGGTCGAAACACGAGCGACGGCGGGCGACAAGCGCATCGGAGTTGTTCACGGGAAAAGACCCCTGTCGTTGCGTCTGTTGGCGTTCAGACTTTTTGTGGTTGAGCGCGGCCGATGCGCGCGGCTTTTTGGCGAGAGCGAAACGTGACGAATTTTCGAACATGCAACCCATCGTCCCGTCCTGCTTTCCTCGCGCGCCCTTGCCGAGGGGGCGCAAAACTCGATCGGCATTTCGTTCGCGCTGCGAAGCACTCGACTACGCGCATTCGCGGCGTCACGAAGACGCAAAATAAAACACGGCGCTTGGCCGCAAGCAACAGGTCCGTTGTGCGAACAAGCGAATCGCATCGCATGTGGCACGGATACGACGCGTGGAAGTTTTGAAATTTTATTTGCGAAGAATGGAGAAAACTTCAGACGCGCTTTCGCACGCGGAGATTCAATGACTTGCACGACGATGCGCGTGCGGAGCGGCAACTTTGCGGACGGCGTTTGCGCATCCGCGAAGCTGTTGCCCAAAAAATCAAGCGCCGTCTTCGAGGTTTCGAAGACGGCGCTTTGTCGTCTGGAAGATTTTCGCGCGCAAGGAATTGCGAGCGAGGCGGATCGCGAAGCGTCAGGCCTTGATCGCCTTGATACGCGCCGACAGCCGCGAGATTTTGCGCGACACGGTATTCTTGTGCACGATGCCGACCTTGGCGGTGCGCATCAAAATCGGCTGTGCGGCCTTGAGGGCTGCAGCGGCCGCAGCCTTGTCGCCCGAGGCGATCGCTTCTTCGACCTTCGTCACGTAGGTGCGCATGCGGCTGATGCGCGTGCGGTTAACTTCCGTGCGGCGCAGCGTCTGGCGCGCGGCCTTCTTTGCGGACTTCGTATTCGCCATGGTCTTTCGATCTTTCGGTTGCGGCAGACCTGTCGATCACCGACAGGTCTGCATTTCGTTCAAAGGGGTCTTCGCGGCAGCCGCCGGGACCGCCCAAAAAGGTCGCGCGTTATAGCCCCCCCGGGCAGGGGGCGTCAACCCCGGCCGATCAGCGGTTTTTCCAGACCGGCGGGCGCTTTTCGACAAAGGCGGCCATGCCTTCTTTTTGGTCTTCAGTCGCGAAGGTCGCGTGGAACACGCGCCGCTCGAATTTGATGCCCTCGGCAAGCGTGGTCTCGTAGGCGCGGTTGACCGCTTCTTTGGCCATCATGACGATGGGCTGCGACAGGCCCGCGATCTTTTCAGCCGTCTTGGCGGCCTCGGCGAGGAGGTCGGCCGCCGGTACCACGCGGCTCACAAGGCCCGCGCGCTCGGCCTCTGCCGCATCCATCATGCGGCCGGTGAGGCACATCTCCATCGCCTTGGATTTGCCCACAAAACGCGTCAGGCGCTGGCTGCCGCCAGCCCCCGGGATCGTGCCGATCGTGATTTCGGGCTGGCCGAATTTGGCTGTGTCGGCAGCAATGATAAAGTCGCACATCATGGCAAGCTCGCAGCCGCCGCCGAGTGCAAAGCCCGCCACCGCCGCCACGATCGGCTTGCGGCAGGTCGTGACCCGCTCCCAGCCATTGGTGATGAAGTCGGCGAGATAGACGTCCATGTAGGACGACGTCGCCATCTCCTTGATGTCGGCCCCGGCGGCAAAGGCGCGCTCGGAGCCGGTCAGCACGATGCAGCCGATATTGGGATCGGCTTCGAACGCGTCGAGCGCCAAGCCCAGTTCGGCGATCAGGGCACCACACAGCGCGTTCAGCGCCTTGGGCCGGTTCAGCGTGACGAAGCCGACCTTGCCCTTGGTTTCGACCAGGATGTTTTCGTAGGCCATCGGCGCAATCCTCATTCGGGTGTCAGAAAAAAGCGGACCTTGACGGTGCCGCGCGCGTCGGGCGGGTCGGCGTCGATCGCGAGTTTCTCGCCCTCGCGCACGAATACGTTGCCCGTCGTCGCGCGTCGCCAACCGAGTTCGAGCAACGTGCGCGCATAGAACGTCGCGACGGCCCCCGCCGGCACGCGGCCTTCGGCGAGCGCTTCGACCACGCGCCCTTGCGGACTATCGAACACGCTTGAGTCGCCGGTTTGCGCCAGGCCCGGCATTAGCGGCAGATCGTCGATGCCGTCCACGAAGCTTTGCGCGGCCACCGGCACAGCCAGCAGCAGCAACCCGAGCACCAGCGTGGCAAGCATGCGCATGGCGTCTTTCATACGTCAGCGCTGGCGCTTGGGACAATAGAAAGTCGAGCGCCCGGACTGCACGATGCGCTTGACGCTTTTGCCGCAATCGCAACCCGGGCACGGCTGGCCCTCGCGGTCGTAGACGCGCCATTGATGCTGGAACCAGCCAAGCTCGCCCGAAGCTTGCACATAGTCGCGCGCCGACGAGCCGCCGGCTTTGATCGCGTCCTCGAGCGTGGCCTTGATGGCAGCGCACAAAGCAACCGCGCGGGGCCCCTTTACGGTCGAGGCTTTGCGAAGTGGGCTCAAGCCCGCCCGGAACAGTGCCTCGCACACATATATATTTCCGAGACCAGCCACATTGCGTTGGTCGAGCAAGGCCGACTTCAGCGGGCTCTTGGTGTGGGAAAGCGCTTGTTCGAGGCTGGCCGCATCGAACGCCGCATCGAGCGGCTCGGGGCCGAGTTCGGCAAAGCGCTTGTCGGCGGCAAGATCTGCCGTGTCGAGTGCGTCGACCACGCCGAAGCGGCGCGGATCGGTGAAGCGGATCGTGGCACCGGCATCGGTGACGAAATCGACATGGTCGTGCGGACCTGGCGCCGGGGCATCGCCGGGAAGCAGCACAAGCCGCCCCGACATGCCGAGATGCACAAGCACACTTGTGCCGCGATCGAGGCCGAGCACAATCCATTTGGCGCGGCGCTCGACGCTCTGCACCACCGCCCCCACCACGCGCTGCACAAAGTCGGGGGCAATGGGCGTGCGTATGTCCGCGCGGCGCAAGACCACGCGTGCGAGGCGCTGCCCTTGCAGGTGCGGGCGCAGGCCGCGCACCACGGTTTCGACTTCGGGCAGTTCGGGCATGGTCCTGCCACCCTGCCCAACTGTTCTCCCAATTTCCAGTGCGGCTTGCTATGGTGCGCCCCGCAAATGACCCAAGCTTCTGACGAAACGACCCATTTCGGCTTCCGCGAGGTGCCCAAGACCGCCAAGGCGGGCTTGGTGCGCGAGGTTTTCGATTCCGTCGCCGGGCGCTACGACCTTATGAACGACGTGATGTCGCTGGGCGTGCACCGGCTGTGGAAACAGGCGTTTGTGCACCAAGTGGCCCCGCGCACGCGCGAAAAATTCATCGATCTTGCCGGCGGGACTGGCGACATCGCGTTTGCGCTGGGCGAGGCCGGCGCCGACGTGACCGTGTGCGACTACAATGCGCAGATGCTCCAGCAGGGCCGCAAACGTGCTGCCGACAAGGGCGTGACCGACGGCCCGCTGTGGGTTGCAGGCGATGCGATGGCGCTACCTTTCCCGTCCGCCTCGCGCGATGCGATCACGATCGCGTTCGGTCTGCGCAACGTGACCGAGCCCGCCAAAGCGCTTTCCGAGATTCGCCGCGTGCTGAAACCCGGCGGGCGCTTTTTCTGTCTCGAATTCAGCCAGGTCGCCGTCCCCGTGCTCGACCAGCTTTACGACGCCTATTCCTTCAACGTGCTGCCGCGCCTGGGCCAATGGATTGCCGGCGACGGCGATTCCTATCGCTATCTCGCCGAAAGCATTCGCCGCTTTCCAAGCCAGGATCGGCTGCTTGCAATGCTGGGCGAGGCCAAATTCGGCCAGACCGGCTATCGCAATCTTTCGGGCGGCATCGCCGCGATCCATTGGGGCTGGCGCACCTGATGCTGGGCTTCAATCTGCCCGGCCGTTTGGTGCGCATCGCAAAGATCGCGCGCACGCTCGTCGCCTACGACGCGTTCGAGGCGTTGCGCCTGCCGGAGCTTTCGCCGATGGCCGCCCGCTTGGCCGCACGGCTGCGTCGGCGCGATTTGCCGCAGCGCCCGGGCCAGCGCCTCGCACTCGCTTTGGCCGAGCTCGGGCCCGGCTTCGTCAAATTGGGCCAGGTGCTGTCCACGCGCGCCGATCTCGTTGGCGAAGCGGTCGCGGGCGATCTCACCAACCTGCAAGACCAAGTGCCGCCATTTCCCTTCGCCGAAATTGAAGCCACGCTTGAACGGGAGTTCGGCCGCCCGTTGGCCGAGCTCTACACCTCGATCGACCGCACCGCGATCGCCGCCGCCTCGATCGCGCAGGTGCATTTTGCGGTGGCGCTGGACGGGCGCGAAGTCGCGGTCAAGGTCTTGCGCCCGGGTGTGGAAGCCGCATTTGCGCGCGACGTCGATCTGCTCGCGTGGTTCGCAAGGCTTGCCGAGCGCTTTGCGCCGAGCCTGCGGCGCTTGAAGCCGCAGGCGGTGGTCGAGACCTTGGCGCAGACCGTGCGGCTCGAGATGGATCTGCGCCTGGAGGCGGCCGCCTGCGACGAGCTTGCGCAGAATTTCAAAGACGACGCCGAATTCCGCGTGCCCAAAGTCGATTGGACGCGCACCGCCAAGCGCGTGCTGACGACCGAGCGCGTGATCGGCATCCCCATCGACGAGCGCGAAAAACTGATCGAGGCGGGCCACGATCCGCAAGAAATCGTCGCCAAGGCTGCACGCGCCTTTTTCCGCCAGGTTTTCCGCGACGGCTATTTCCATGCCGACATGCATCCCGGCAACATGTTCGTGGCGGCCGACGGCGCTTTGGTCGCGGTCGATTTCGGCATCATGGGCCGCATCGACCGGCCGACGCGCATCGTGCTGGCCGACATGCTGGCAGGTTTCCTCAACCAGAATTACCGGCAGGTCGCCGAGGTGCATTTCCGCGCCGGATTCGTGCCCGCCTCGCAGGATGTCGGCGCGTTTGCGCAAGCAGCGCGCGCCATCGCCGAGCCTATCCTGGGCCTGCCGCTCGAAGAGATTTCGCTCGCGCGCCTGCTCGCCCAATTGTTCGAAGTGACCGAGCAGTTCCAGATGGAAACCCAGCCGCAATTGCTGCTCCTGCAAAAGAGCATGCTGGTCTGCGAGGGCGTCGGCCGCGCCCTCGATCCGCACATCAATATGTGGACGCTCGCCCGCCCCCTCATCGAAGACTGGATGCTTGCCAATCGCGGGCCTTTGGCGCGGCTTGGCTTCGGCAGCGAAGCGTTGCTGGCGCGCCTTGAAGACCTGCCCGGCCTCGTCGCCAATCTCGACCGCGCGGCCGCCCAGATCGCCGGCGGCGGCGTGCGCCTGCATCCCGACACGCTGGCCGCCTTCGGCGCCGGGCGCCAAGCCCCGCACTGGCCCTGGCTCGTGGCGGGTTTGGTTTTCGGCGGGTTGGCGGTCTGGCTTTTCCATTGAGCGATTCCCTGTTGCACGCAGTGTAGTTTGTGGTTAGATTTACCCCCTTACTTTTGGGTAAATCAGCATGCTTGCCGGCAAACGCGTCCTTCTGATCATCGGCGGCGGGATCGCCGCCTATAAGTCGCTCGATCTCATTCGCCGCCTGCGCGAGGGCCGGGCATCGGTGCGCTGCGTGCTCACCCCGGCGGCCAAGCAGTTCGTCACACCCTTGTCGGTCGGCACGCTGTCGCACGAACGCGTCTACGACGATCTGTTCGACCTCACGGCCGAGCACGAGATCGGCCATATCCGCCTTGCCCGCGAATGCGATCTGGTGCTGGTCGCCCCCGCGACAGCCGATCTTCTGGCCAAGATGGCGTTGGGGCTCGCCAACGATCTTGCCAGCACGGTGCTGCTCGCAACCGACCGACCGATTTTCGTGGCCCCCGCCATGAACCATGTGATGTGGGGCAACGCCGCCACGCAAGAAAACGTCGCGAAGCTGGCCGCACGCGGTGTTGCCATCCTCGGCCCCGACGCCGGCGAATTGGCCGAGGGCGAGATCGGCCTTGGCCGCATGCGCGAACCGGCCGCCCTCGTCGCTGCCATCGCCCAGCATCTGGCGGCGTACGCGCCGCTCGCCGGCAAGCGGGCTCTTGTCACCAGCGGCCCCACCTACGAGCCCATCGATCCCGTGCGCTACATCGCCAACCGCTCGTCGGGCAAACAGGGCCATGCGATCGCTGCCGCCCTTGCGAGCTTGGGGGCTGAGACCACGCTCGTGAGCGGGCCCACGCGCCTCGCCGATCCGCCGGGCTGCCGCGTGGTTCATATCGAAACCGCGCAAGAGATGCTGGCCGCAAGTTTGGCCGCGCTGCCCGCCGACATTGCCGTGTGTGCGGCTGCCGTCGCCGATTGGCGCCCGGCTCATGCGGCCGCCGCCAAGCTCAAGAAAGACGGCTCGGCCCCGCAGGCTTTGGCACTCGCCGAGAACCCCGACATTCTGGCGACCCTTGCGCAGAACGTGGCGCGCCCGCGCCTCGTGGTCGGGTTTGCCGCCGAGACCGACGATTTGCTCGCCCACGCCGCCGCCAAGCGCGTGCGCAAAGGCTGCGACTGGATCGTTGCCAACGATGTCTCGCCCGAAACGGGTACATTCGGCGGTGACGCCAACACGGTGCATATCCTCGATGCGGCCGGCACGGAAACCTGGGCGCCGATGTCCAAAAAAGACGTCGCAGCCCGCTTGGCCGCGCGCATCGCCAAGGCGCTCGCATGACCGTAGCGCCCGTCAAAATCCCACTTGTGCGGCTGCCGCATGCAGCCGACCTGCCGGTGCCGAGCTACGCGACGGCGGGGGCCGCCGGCCTCGATCTATTGGCTGCGATCGACAAACCGGTCGATCTGGCGCCGCGCCAATTCAAGTTGATCCCGACCGGGATCGCGATCGCCTTGCCGCACGGGTACGAGGCGCAAGTGCGCCCGCGCTCAGGTCTTGCCCTCAAACACGGGCTCACGATCCTCAATTCGCCGGGCACGGTCGATGCCGACTATCGCGGCGAGATCGGTGCCTTGCTCATCAATCATGGCGAAGCCGTCATTCGCCTCGAACGCGGCATGCGCATCGCCCAGCTGGTGATCGCCGCCGTCGCCCAAGCGCATTTCGTCGAATGCGCGTCTCTCCCCCCCACGGTGCGCGCCGAAGGCGGCTTCGGCTCGACAGGAACATAGGAACCTCAAACCGCCATGCTTCGCCTGACCAAAAAACTGCTGTTCGGCCTCGAAGCCGTGCTCGACATCGCCTACAACGCGAAGGCGCGTCCCGTGCAGGCCGCCGCCATCACGCGCCGCCAGGGCATTCCGAAACGCTATCTCGAACAGGTGCTGCAAGCGCTGGTGCGCGACGGCATGCTGATCGGCCAGCGCGGCCCCAAGGGCGGCTATCGCCTGGCCAAGGAAGCGAGCGCCATTTCGGTCGCCGACATCGTGCGCATCGTGCGCACCATCGAAGCCACCCCCGATCCGCTGATCGGGGCCCCCGCCTCGGCCCTCGGCCACCGCATCGTGCGGCCGATCTGGCAGGATCTGCAGGCCCGCCAGATCGCGGCCCTTGAAGCCTTGTCGCTCGCCGATCTCATCGAGCGCGCCAAGTCGCAGGGCGTCGAGGCGGAGACGTAAAGCAGCGATGGACTCGGCGAATGGATCGGCGGGCGCCTTCAAGGAGCTCAGCGACGCGCAATTCACGCGCTATGCGCGCCATCTGATCCTCGACGAGGTCGGCGAGGAAGGCCAAGCCAAGCTCCTCGCCGCCCGCGTGCTGATTGTGGGTGCGGGCGGCCTCGGCTCGCCCGTCGCCCTCTATCTCGCGGCGGCCGGCGTGGGCACCCTCGGCCTCGTCGATTTCGACGTGGTGGATGCCACGAACCTGCAGCGCCAGATCCTGCACGGTACCGCCGATATCGGACGCGCCAAGGTCGAGAGTGCGGCCGACACGCTGAAACGCCTCGACGCCGACATTGCGATCGAAATCCACCGCACGCGGCTCGACAAAAGCAACGTCGACGCGCTCGTGCGCGGCTACGATCTCGTGGTCGACGGGTCGGACAATTTCGCCACGCGCTATCTCGTGCACGATGCCTGCTTTTTCGCGCGCAAGACGCTCGTGGCCGGCGCCTTGCTGCGCTTCGAGGGCCAGCTTTCGACCTACAAAGCACATGCGGGCGAAACGGCCTGCTATCGCTGCCTGTTCCCCACCCAGCCACCCGCCGACCTCGTGCCGCGCTGCGAAGAGGCGGGCATTCTCGGGGCCGTTGCGGGCGTGATCGGTACGCTGCAGGCAACCGAAGTTCTCAAAGAGCTGCTGGGATTGGGCACGAGCCTTGCCGGGCGGCTGCTGATCTACGATGCGCTCGACACCAATTTCCGCAAGATCGCCGTCCCGCGCGATCCTGCCTGTGCGCTGTGCGGAACCCGGCCTACGATTCTGCCGCCCGCACCATAAGCGCACTTGCTCTTGCCCACCGCCTGCCCCGATAATCGCGCCGCTTTTGTCCCCCCCCCCAAAACTCGGGTCTTCGGCCATGCGCGTTTTCCGTTTTCTCGTCGTCGCGTTTCTTCTCGTCGCATTCGGCGCACCCGTCCAGGCGCAAGCGCCCGCCGACCGCGAAAATCTTCTCTATATCGATCTCGACTACGGGCGCGTCGTGATCCGCCTGCGCCCCGATATTGCGCCCCGCCATGTCGAGCGGGTGAAGGAGCTGGCGCGCGCCAAATTCTACGACGGCCAGATTTTCCATCGCGTGATCGAAGGCTTCATGGCGCAAACGGGCGATCCCACGGGCACGGGGCTCGGCGGCTCGGGTCGCGGCAACGTCAATGCCGAGTTCAGCCGCGTGCCCTTTGAGCGCGGCGTCGTGGGAGCCGCGCGCTCGCAGAGCCCCAATTCGGCCGACAGCCAGTTTTTCATCATGTTCGCGCGCGCTTCGAGCCTCGACGGCCAGTACACCGTGTGGGGCCAGGTGATCTCCGGCATGGAACATGTCGACCGCATCCGCCGCGGCGAACCGCCCGCACGGCCCGACCGCATGCTGCGCGTGCAGGTCGCCGCCGACGCACCCAACTGATTTTCCAGCAGCGACACCTCTCGAAAACCACGCCTCAAAAAAAAGGACCACGACCATGACGGCCGATCTTGCGAACACGCTCTATCTCGATCTGGAATGGGGGCGTGTGACGATCGAACTGCGTCCGGACCTCGCCCCGGGCCATTGCGCGCGCATCCGCGAACTCGCCGGCGAAGGCTTCTACGACGGCATCGTGTTCCATCGCGTGATCGACGGCTTCATGGCCCAAACGGGCGATCCCACCGGGACCGGCATGGGCGGCTCGGACAAGGGCAATCTGCGCGCCGAATTCTCGAAAGCTCCCTTCGACCGCGGCGTGGTCGGGGCAGCGCGTTCGCAGAACCCGAACTCGGCCGACAGCCAGTTTTTCATCATGCTCGACGAGGGCCATTTCCTGAACGGCCAATACACGGTGTGGGGCAAGGTCGTGGACGGCATGGACCATGTCGACCGCATCGCCAAGGGCGAGCCGCCCAAGAAGCCCGACAAGATCGTCAAGATGTCGCTGGCCGACGCCGCGAAGTAAACCTGCGGATCACGCGTCCGGCCAGCGGCGGTGCAGCCACAGCCACTGGCCGGGACGCGCCCGTATCCATTCTTCGAGATCGTCGTTGATCGCCGCCAGAATCGCCATCTGGCGGCTTTTGTCGTCGGCGCCGGGCAGTGAAGCAAAATCCATCGGCGCACCCACCGTCACGGCAAAGCGTGCCGCTCGGCCAAGCCGTTCGATGCGCACCGGCAACAGCGCGCAATTGAAGCGCAAAGCGAGTGCCGCCACGGCCGGGGCCGTCATCGCGGGCACGCCGAAAAAGGGCACGGCCACGCCGTCGTTCATTTTCTGGTCGAGCAGCATGCCGAGCGCCTTGCCTGCCTTCAGCGCTTCGATGGCGAGCTTCGCCCCCTTCTTGCCCTTCGGGATCAAGCCCGCCGAGATGGCACCGCGCCCGGCGTGGAATAGTTTTTCTACATAGGGGTTGTTGGCCTCGCGATAGACCAGCATCACGCGCGTGCCGAAACCGGCGGCCGTGACCGTGCCCATCTCCCAATTGGCGAGATGGCCCGCATAGAAAATGATCGGCCGGCCGGCGGCTTTGGCGGCGTCGATATATTCGCCCCCCGTCGCGGCAATGCGCGCATCGGTGCCGTCGATCGCGAATTTGTGCAGATGCGGATATTCGGCCGCCGTGCGGCCGAGATTGTCCCACATCTCGACGATCGCAGCCTCGATCCCGTCGGGTCCAAGTTCCGGCATGAAGCGTTGGAGATTGCGCCTTGCGCGCCGCGTGAGCGGCAGCAGCGGCCCGACTGCGCGCCCGATCGCACCGCCGATCGCCGAGGCAACATCGAGCGGCAACAGCCCAAGCAGGCGATAGAGCCCGACCACAAAAATCGCCTCGCCGAAATAGCGCAGCCGCGCAAACGCGCTCATTTGAGCGCCCCCCCCGCGAGTCCTTGGGCGAGTCCCTGGGCCAGCAGACGCAGCAAGGTGGGCGGATCGGCGAAACGCAGTTCGACCGGCACCGTGCGGATCTGTGCGGCGAGATCGGCCGGCACCCGCACAAAGTCCTTCTCGGTCGTGACGAGCACGGCGTGCTGCTCTTTGGCAATGATCAGCAGCCGTTCGATCTGGCGGCGCTTGTAGGCGTGGTGATCGGCAAACGGATAGGTGCCGCGCAGTGCCGCCCCTAGGCTCGCAAGCGTATCGAAGAATTTCTGCGGCCGGCCGATGCCGGCAAAGGCCACGACCGGCACGCCCGCCCACGCGGCCTTGTCCGTCGGCACCAGATCGGCGCGCAACACGGGGCCGCCGAAGCCGAAGGCAGCGGCGTTTGCGTCCGCACCGATCATCACGAGGGCGTGCGCGCGTGCAAAGCCTGTCGCCACAGGCTCGCGCAACGGGCCTGCCGGGAAAACGGACCGATTGCCGAACCCCGCCGCCCCGTCGACCACGACCAGCGACAATGTCTTTTCGATCTGCGGATTCTGGAAGCCGTCATCCATCAACAGAAGATCGGCCCCGTCGGCGATGGCGGCTTCAGCCCCCGCCTTGCGGTCGCGCGCGACATAGACGGGGGCGACCCGTGCGAGCAGCAGCGGCTCGTCGCCGACATCGCGTGCACCGTGCCGGGCCGGATCGACGCGCGAGGGCCCGCGCAACCGCCCGCCATAGCCGCGGCTCAAGATGGCCACGCGCCGCCCTTGGCTGGTCAGCGTTCGGGCGAGCGCTGCGACCGTCGGCGTTTTGCCGGTCCCACCCACGGTGAGATTGCCCACGCACACGACCGGAACGGGGGCGCGCCACGGCTCGGCAAAACGGCGGCGTAGATCGCCGCCGAGCGCATAGGCGGCACCGAGCGGTGCGAGGACGCGCGCAAGGCCGCCTTGCTTGGTCCAGAACTCAGGTGCGCGCATGGTCGAGCGCCTCCGGCCCGAGACCGATCAGCACTGGCCCGAGGGCCGCCAGCACACGCTCGACCGTTCCCGCCCCTTGGGCGGCAAACGCGGCTGCGGCAGCGCCTTCGCGCGCGACCAAGGCCGGATCGGCCAAGTGCCCTGCAACCCAGGCGGCGAGCGCATCTGCATCGGCAACGCGCGTGGCGGCACCGGCGGCGCACAAGGCGTCGGCGATTTCCGAAAAATTCTCCATCGACGGGCCGAAGGCGATGGCTGCACCCGCACGCGCGGGCTCAAGCGGATTGTGGCCGCCATGCGGCTCGAGCGAGCCGCCGACAAACGCGATCGGGCAGGCTTGGTAGAACAGTCCGAGCTCGCCCATCGTATCGGCGATATAGACGGCACCTGGTACGAACGCTTCGCCGCGGCTGCGCAAGCGTGCGTCCAAGCCGAGCGCTTGGGCAGAAGCCGCCATTTCGGGCCCGCGTTCGGCATGGCGCGGGACGAGCACAAGGGCGGCCTGGCCGTTGAGCTTGCGCTGCGCTTCGAGAATGGCGCCGAGTTCGATGGGATGGATTTGGGCCGCAAGCCAACGCGGCGCCGTACCGGCTTCGGCCGTAAAGGCTGCGAGGGCAACCGCGTCGATCGCGAGTTTGGGCGCATCGTGTTTGAGATTGCCGATGGCGACCGTTTGGCCAAGGCCCAAGGTGCGCAAGCGTTCGGCGATTTCCTCGCTTTGCGCCAACGCCACGGCAAACGCCTCGAAGGGCGGGGCAAACACCCGGCGCGCCTGCATCCAGCGTTTGGCCGAGCGTGCGGTGATGCGCGCATTCACGAGAGCGGCAGGGATGCGCCGGGCAGCAACCTGCCCCAGCAGATTGGGCCACAATTCGCTTTCGAGCCACAGCACCGCATCGGGGCGCCAATGGTCCAGGAAGCTCGCGACCCAGCGCGGCACATCGAGCGGCACGAATTGGTGGAAGGCGCGCGCACCGTCGAGTTCGCGCGCGAGCATCTGCGCGGACGTAAGCGAGCCGGTCGTAACAAGGATCGACAAAGCCGGGCGCGATGCGAGCAGGCGGCGCAACAGCGGCAGCACCGAGCGCGCCTCGCCGAGCGAAGCACCGTGGATCCACAAGAGTTTGCCAGCCGGGCGCGGCCGGCCGCCGCGGCCCTTGCGCTCGCCGAGCCGCGACGCGTCTTCCTTGCCGCGCGCGATGCGGCGGGCGAGCAGCAATTCAAGGGCCGGGATGCTCAATGCGGCGAGGCCCCGATAAAGGGCGCGCATCATGGCGCTTTGAGCCCGACGCGCCGGTCGGCGTCGACGCACAGCGCATCGAGCCGCGCTTCGAGTTCGAGGGAAAACGCCTCGATCTCGGCGCGCGTGGCGGGCGGGGCCATGGGCTCGCCCCAGATCATCACGCCGCGCGAGAACGGCAGCGGGATCAGCATGCGGTCCCACGAGCGCATGAAACGCGCGCGCGACACCGAATAGGCGACCGGAATCACCACGGCCTGTGCGAGCATCGCAACCGAGGCCACACCCGGGGCCGCTTTGCGTGCAGGCCCGCGCGGCCCGTCGGGCGTAATGGCCACCTGCTCGCCCTGGCGCAATTTCTCCACCATCATGCGCAAGGCCGCCGCCGCCCCGCGATTGGTCGAGCCTTCGATCATCTTCACGCCGAAATGCGCGATCGCCTTGGCGATCAGGATGCCGTCGGCATGGGTCGATGTCAGCATGTGCAGGTTGCGCCGATGCGCCCAGATCGGCGGCAGCATCAGCATGCGCTGATGCCAGAAACAGCCAATGAACGGCTTGCCGGCGGCCGCGCAGTTTTCCGGATGTTCGTTGCCCAGCGTCTGCCATCGCGTGGTGGCATGGACAAAACGCATGTAGCCGGCGGCAAGGGCCGCCAGCAGCGTCTGGCCAAAGGCCGAGCGGAAGAAGTTTTTGAGCAATTCCGTGCCGAATCGTGTTTTTCTGCCTCGAAGAGCCGGAAAGAACACGCTTCCGCCCCGCCGCGCAAGAGGCAGCCTTGTGCCGGTCACGGCGGCGGCGGCATACTCCGGCCAATGGTTTTTCCCGCCCCTACCGCAGACTGAGGCGAAAAAGAGCCCCCTTTGACCGCCGCACCCGAATTCAAAGAGCCCAAACTCGCCGAGCTGTTCGCCTTCTGGCAGGCGCGCCAGCGCGGGGGCCGCTATCCCGACCGCGCCGACTTCGACCCGGTCGACATGCGCGCATGGCTCGGGCACCTGATGCTGGTCGAGCTTGCCGAAGGGCGCTGGATCTACCGGCTCTACGGCACCTATTTCGTCGAAACGTTCCGCCGCGAAATGACCGGCAAAGCGATCGACGAATTGCCGCCCGAACAGGCCAAGTTGCTGCAGGAAGAATACGACCGCGTGCGCATCGATGCCGCCCCAGTCGTGCGCACCTATTCGGCCCTGTTCGAATTCGGCACGCTCGACGGGCGCAAAAGCTGGCAGCTCGACCAGACATGGGAACGCGTGTCGCTGCCTTTGTCCGACCGGTCCAAAGGCGACGACAGCGTGCGCCTCGTGCTGGTCGGCGCCTATATCGTCGCAGGCCACGAAAACTGAAAACGAAGATGCATCCTGCCCTGTCCGAATTCGTCGATGGTGCGAAACGCGAAATCGACCGCCTTCCAGACGTTGCCGACCGCGTCGATGCGATCGCGCCGTTGATGCAGCGTCTGACGCAGCTTGCGCCCGAGTTTCTCGGGCCCGAACATCGCCAGTCGGATCCCGCGCACTATCGGCGCAACGCGATCTATCTGTGCCCGGACGACAAGCTGTCGCTCTACGCGCTCGTGTGGCTGCCGGGCCAATGGACGCCCGTGCACGACCATGGCAGCTGGGGCGTGGTCGGCGTCGTGGACGGGTTCCTCGAAGAGCGCGCCTATATGTGCCCGCACGGCGAAATCTGCGCCGATAGCGGTATTGCGCTCAAACGCGGCGGGGTCGTGCTCCTCAATCCGGGGGCAGTCACGAGCTTCGTGCCCAACCCCGACCATATCCATATGACCGGTGTCGCCGCCGGTAGGCCCACTTGCGTGTCCTTGCATCTCTACGGCCGCAACATGAGCTCGTTCCACATGTACGACGTCGCGGCCGGTACGCGCCGGCGCATCGATGTGGGCCACCACAAAACGACGGACTGAGCAGCCGCAGCAGCGCTCAAAAAATCGTATGCACGACCTTGTCGGGCGGGGTGTGGCCGTCGACGAAGCTTTTGATGTTTACGATGACCTTCTCGCCCATCGCGTCGCGGCCCTGGTGCGTGGCCGAGCCGATATGCGGCAGCAGCACGACGTTGTCGAGTTCGAGCAGGCGCGGATGCACCTGCGATTCGTGCTCGTACACGTCGAGCCCGGCCCCCGCGATCTCGCGCGCGTAAAGCGCACGCGCCAGCGCTTCTTCCTCGATCACCGAGCCGCGCGCCGTGTTGACCACGATCGCGCGCGGCTTGAGCAAGCGCAGGCGACGCGCCGACAAGAGATGGTACGTGGCCGGCGTGTGCGGGCAATTGACCGACAGCACGTCGATATGGCCCAGCATCTGGTCGAGGCTTTCCCAATAGGTCGCCTCGACCTCGCTCTCGACGGCCGCGTCGATGCGGCGGCGATTATGGTAGTGGATCGACATGCCGAAAGCGCGCGCGCGCTTTGCGACCGCAAGACCGATGCGCCCCATGCCGACGATGCCGAGGCGCTTGCCGGCCAAGCGCATGCCGAGCATGGCGGTGGGCGCCCAACCGGTCCAGCGACCGCTGCGCACGAGACGCTCGCCCTCGCCGATGCGGCGGGCGACCGCCAGGATCAGCGCCATCGTCATGTCGGCAGTGTCCTCGGTCAGCACGCCCGGCGTGTTGGTGACCGTGATGCCGCGCGCCTTGGCGGCGTCCAGTGCGATGTGGTTGATGCCCGTGCCGAACGAAGCGATGAGCTTGAGATCGGCCCCCGCGCCGTTGATCAGCACGGCGTCGAGATTGTCGGTCACGGTCGGGACCAGAATTTCGGCCTCCGCCATCGCGCGCATGAGCTCGGCCTGGCTGAACGGATGGTCGTCGAGATTGAGCCTGCACTCGAACAGTTCCATCATGCGCGTCTCGATCTGGTCGGGCAGTTTGCGCGTGACGATCACAAGCGGGCGGCGACGGGTCATGGTTGGGCGATGTCCGGCTGCGACTTAACGGGGAGATGCCCTTCGCGTAGCAGCCCATCCCCCCCTCTGTCCAGAACCGCCGGATCCACTATAATGGCGCCCATGATTCGCTTGCTCGCCACGCTGCTGCTTCTCCCGGTTTTTGCCGCCCCGCTGGCGGCACAGGCCCAGCGCGAAAACCTGCCCGTGCCCCGCTTCGTGTCGCTGCGCTCGGAAGAGGTCAATCTGCGCACCGGCCCCGGCGTGCGCTATCCGGTCGAATGGGTGTTCGTGCGCCGCCAGATGCCGGTCGAGATCCTGCAGGAGTTCGAAACGTGGCGGCGCATCCGCGACCGCGACGGCACCGAAGGCTGGGTGCATCAAAGCATGCTCACCGGCCGCCGTTCGGCCGTCGTCGAAGGCGAGATGCGCAATCTGCGTCGCCGCCCGGAAACGGACGCGCCCGTCGTGGCGCGCGTCGAGCCCGGCGTGATCGCGGCCATTCTCGAATGCCGCGACGCGTGGTGCCGGCTCGAGACGGCGGGTTTCCGCGGCTGGGTCCAGCGCGGCGAGATTTGGGGCATCTATCCGAACGAGGCAATCAAATGAGCGACCAAACGGTTTGCGTCGAACCTGGCGACATCGTGGCCGTGCGGCGTGCGGCCTATTGGCATGTCGGCATTGCCGACGGACGCGGCCACGCGATCAGCCGCCTGCCGCACCAGGGTGTGGTGCGCCTTCCGCTCGAGACCTTCGCCAAAGGCCGCGCCCTCTATGTGGTGCCGATCGACCGGCCGAGCTTTCCGCCCGCCGAGATCGTGGCGCGCGCGCAGGAACGGCTCGGCGAAGCGGGCTACGATTGGCTCGAAAAGAACTGCGAGCATTTTGTGAGCGAATGCGCGTTCGGCGAAGCACGCAGCCGCCAAGTGCGGCTCGCCGGCGCCATCGGCACGCTTGCCGGCCTCGCGCTCAATTTCGTCGGACCGAACTGGATTGCCGCAGGGGCCGTAGGCCTCGTGTCGGCCGCAACCTTTGCGCTCACGGCAAAGCCGCCGCGCGCAGTTGCCGCCGACGACGCGGCTCTGGGCCACGCCGCCGACGCAAACAGGATCGCTTAAGCCGAAAAATCCTCGGCCAAGGCCGCGCGCACATCTTCGCCGAGCACGGCCATGTGGCCGTAATTCGGATGGTCGATGCCGAGCAGCACGCGCGCACCGGGCTTGCAGAACGCCGCGATCGAAGCTGTGTCAAACGCAAAGCGCAGGAAATGCACGGACGAGGTCTTGCCGTCGTCCTTGGTGCGCTCGACGTCGGTTTCGCCTGCAGCGGCAATGCGTTTGCCGCCCACTTCGAACGCGATGTGGCGTTCGATATGGCCGAGCTTGGCAAGCGTGGCCGCACGGCGCACCGCATCGTCGATTTCGATCATCATCGTGGCGACAAGCTCGCTGCCCTGCGGGATCAGCGGGTTGAACGCGGCAAGCTCGTCGGCGATCTGCGCTTCGCCGCCCTTTTCGATGAACAGCATCTCGTGCACCTGATGCCACATCGTCTGGTAGTTCTCGAAATAGAAGGTGGCGTCCGGGCCGACGGAAACGCGGCGCAAGCGCTTGGCGGCGACCACGCTTTCGCGCAACGCCTTGCGCTCGAGCGCGTAGGCTTCGATAGGCAGAATGTCGGCGCGCGAGATTTCGCGCTTCACGGCGAGAGCCATAATCGTCACTCCTTCAATTCGAGCCCGTGGGGGATACGAGCCCGTAGGCTTTGGCAAAAAGTTCGATGGGATGCAGCGAATGGTCGATCTGCGGCTTGTCCGCCATGTCGAGCCGCTCCAGCCCTTGCACCAAATGCTCGCCCGCAAGCGGGCATTCGGAAGAGAGATAGGTCTTTTTGTTGGCGGCGACAGCCTTGATCGCGGGTTTTCCGACTTTAAGAGCCGTCTCGAAATTGTTTTTCATGACCCCCCACGAGCCGCCGTGGCCCGAGCAGCGCTCGATGATGGCGACACTCACTTTGGGGATCAGGCGCAGCATTTCGGCGGCCTTCGGGCCCATATTCTGGGCGCGCGCATGGCAGGCGAAATGCATCGAAACGCCGCCGTCGAGCTCGCTCAAACCGGGTGCGAGCCCGTGCTTTTTGTGGATGTCGACGACGTATTCGGACGCGTCGAACGTCGCCTTGGCGAGTTTGGCCACGAACGGATCGTCGGGCAGGATCAGCGGCCATTCGAATTTGAGCATGAGCGCGCAGGACGGGATCAGCGCCACGATGTCGTAGCCCTCGTCGATCAGCGGGCTCAATTCGCGCGCCACGAGGGCCGCATTCGCCGCGACCTTGTCGATCTCGCCATGCTCAAGCTGCGGCATGCCGCAGCATTTGGGATACACGACCTTGCTGTCGACGCCGTTTTTGGCCAGCACGGCGCGCATCGCCATGCCGATATTCGGGTTGTTGTAGTTCACGAAACACGTCGCGTAGAGCGCTGCCTTGCGTTTGCCGAAGGCGGGGGCCTCGGGGTTCGGCACGAGTGTTTCGCGCTTGGCACGCACTTCGAACGTGGCCCCGTGGAATTTCGGCAAGGCCGCTTCGCGATCCACGCCCGCGACGTTTTCGAGCAACGCGCGCGTCGTCGTGTTCTTGGTGTCGGTCGCCCAGTTGGCGACGCCCAACACGAGGCCGGCCAAGCGGCCGTTGCGGTCGGTCTTGGTGAGTTCCTTCTCCGCGAACGGCACCTTGCCCTTTTTGGCTTCGATGGCGCGGTAGCGCAGCATGAGATGCGGGAAATCGAGATTGAATTCGTGCGGCGGCACGTAGGGGCATTTGGTGAGGAAGCACATGTCGCACAGCGTGCATGCGTCCACGACGCCCTTGAATTCGCTCGACGGCACTTCTTCGAGCACTTCGCCCGGTGTGGCATCGACAAGGTCGAACAGCTTGGGGAACGAGTCGCACAGATTGAAGCAGCGCCGGCAGCCGTGGCAGATGTCGAACACGCGGCGCAATTCGGCGTCGAGCTTTTCTTCGTTCCAGAAATCCGGATTGGTCCAGTCGAGCTTGTGCCTTGTCGGCGCTTCGAGACTGCCTTCGCGCATGGAACGGACTTCCCTGTGAGATATCGGAATAAAGAAACGGCCCCCTCGCGGCGGCACGAAGAAGCGCCGCCGGAGGGAGCCGCTTGGGGTCTTAGGCCGAAGCCTTCATCGCTTCGAGCGTCTTGGAGAACTTGCCGGCATGCGACTTCTCGGCCTTCGCCAAGGTCTCGAACCAGTCGGCAATTTCGTCGAAGCCTTCTTCGCGCGCGGCCTTCGCCATGCCCGGATACATGTCGGTGTATTCGTGCGTTTCGCCGGCGATCGAAGCCTTCAGGTTCTGCTCGGTCGTGCCGATCGGCTCGCCCGTGGCCGGGTCGCCGACTTCCTCGAGGAACTCGAGGTGGCCGTGCGCGTGGCCCGTTTCGCCTTCGGCCGTCGAGCGGAACACGGCGGCGACGTCGTTGTAGCCTTCGACGTCGGCCTTTTGCGCGAAATAGAGATAGCGGCGATTGGCCTGGCTTTCGCCGGCAAAGGCTTCCTTCAGATGCTTTTCGGTCTTGGTCCCTTTGAGTGCGGGCATGGGCAGGCTCCCTCTGGCGCAAATAAAAAACGGCGGGGCGTCAAAGCACCCCGAAAGCGGGCCGACGGACCCGCTCGGCGTCTTATATGGACCTGGGAGGGTGCTTCGTCAATAGCCTGGAATCGTTCCAAATTGATTTTGAACGATTTGTTATGTTTTGGCTATTTCCGCTCGGATTCGAGGCGAATAACGACCTCGACGCGCGCCACTTTGGTGCCCATCGGGGCCGGCGGCAGATCGGAAACCGATACTGCATCGACCGGGATGTCCTGCAGGCGGCGTTCTTCTTCGAAATAGAAATGGTGGTGCGGCCCGATATTGGTGTCGAAATAAGAAATACCAGGGGCGATCACCACTTCGCGCAGCAAACCGCTTTGCGTGAATTGGTTCAATGCGTTGTAGACGGTGGCGAGCGACACCGACAGGCCGATTTTTTTGGCTTCGCGCGCCAGATCGTCGGCACTCAAATGGCGATTGCCGCCCGCACGCAGCAAATGCAAGAGCTGTACGCGCTGGCGCGTGGGGCGCAAGCCAGCTTCTTTGAGGGCCTCGACCGCCAGGGTGAATGTCCGATCGCGAGTCATAATCATTTAAATAGGGCAAACCCTTGCGAAAGGGAAGAGGCGGTATCAAGAAACCTAAATCCCGCCCGTGCGGTCGGGAAAAACCGCACGGGCGGAACCGGCCTTACTTCAAGTCGAAGCGGTCGAGTTCCATGACCTTGGTCCAGGCTGCCACAAAATCCTCGACGAACTTGGTCTTGGCGTCGTTGGCGGCATAGACCTCGGCCAAAGCACGCAGCTGCGCGTTCGAGCCGAACACGAGATCGGCAATCGTGCCGGTCCATTTGCGGGCACCCGAGGTGCGATCCACACCTTCGAGCACGCCCGCCGTGTCGGTCTTTTTCCACTGCGTGCGCATGTCGAGCAGATTGACGAAGAAGTCGTTGCTGAGCACGCCCGGCTTGGCCGTGAACACGCCGTGCGCCGCCCCGCCCGCATTGGCGCCGAGCACGCGCAAGCCGCCGACCAGCACGGTCATTTCAGGCGCACTCAGCGTCAGCAGCTGCGCCTTGTCGAGCAGCAATTCGCCCACAAGCGCTTCGAAGCCCGGCCGCACAAAGTTGCGGAAGCCGTCCGCCGTGGGTTCGAGCACGGCGAAGGACTCGACGTCCGTATCGGCCTGGCTTGCGTCCATGCGGCCGGGTGCGAACGGCACGCTTGCCACCACGCCGGCCTTCTTGGCCGCCTCTTCGACCGCCGCGTTGCCTGCGAGCACGATCAGATCGGCAAGCGAGATCTTCTTGCCGTCCTTCTGCTTGGCGTTGAAGCCTTGCTGGATCGCCTCGAGCTTCGCCAGCACGCTCGCCAGCTGTGCGGGCTGGTTGACCGCCCAATCCTTCTGCGGCGCCAAACGAATGCGGGCACCATTGGCCCCACCGCGCTTGTCGCTGCCGCGGAACGTCGCGGCCGAGGCCCATGCCGTCTGCACGAGCTGCGCAGCCGGAACGCCCGAAGCCAACACCTGCGCTTTCAGGGCCGCAATGTCGGCCGCATCGACCAGCTTGTGGTCGACTTGCGGGATCGGGTCCTGCCAGATCAGCGTTTCCTTCGGCACGAGCTTGCCGAGATAGCGCGCACGCGGTCCCATGTCGCGATGCGTGAGCTTGAACCAAGCGCGCGCAAACGCATCGGCGAACAGCGCCGGATTCTGGTGGTAGCGGCGCGAGATCTTCTCGTAGGCCGGATCCATGCGCAGCGACATGTCGGCCGTCGTCATCATCGGCGGGTGCTTTTTGCTGGGATCGTGCGCATCTGGGATCATGTGCTCGGGCTTCACGTTCTGGGCGACCCACTGGTGGGCGCCGGCCGGGCTCTTGGTGAGCGCCCATTCGTAGCCGAACAGCATGTCGAAATAGCCGTTGTCCCACTTGGTGGGGTTGGGCTTCCACGCGCCCTCGATGCCGCTCGTGGTGGCGTGCACGCCCTTGCCGGTGCCGAACTTGTTGGCCCAGCCGAGGCCCTGCTCTTCGATGCCGGCCCCTTCGGGCTCGCGCCCCACAAGGGCCGGATCGCCAGCACCATGCGCCTTGCCGAACGTGTGGCCGCCGGCCACCAACGCGACGGTCTCTTCGTCGTTCATCGCCATGCGCGCGAAGGTTTCGCGCACGTCGCGGCCCGAGGCGACCGGATCGGGCTTGCCGTTCGGGCCTTCCGGGTTGACGTAGATGAGGCCCATCTGCACGGCCGCGAGCGGGCTTTCGAGCACGCGATCGCCTGTGTAGCGCTCGTCGCCGAGCCAGGTCTTCTCCGAACCCCAATAGATGTCCTGCTCGGGTTCGTAGATGTCCGGGCGGCCACCCGCGAAGCCGAACGTCTTGAAACCCATCGATTCGAGGGCGACGTTGCCCGCGAGCACGAACAGATCCGCCCACGACAATTTGCGGCCGTATTTCTGCTTGATCGGCCAAAGCAAGCGCCGCGCCTTGTCGAGATTGCCGTTGTCGGGCCAGCTGTTCAGCGGCGCGAAGCGCTGGTCGCCGGAGCCGGCCCCGCCGCGCCCGTCGCTGGTGCGATAGGTGCCCGCCGCGTGCCACGCCATGCGCACCATGAGGCCGCCGTAATGGCCCCAGTCGGCGGGCCACCAATCTTGCGAGTCCGTCATCAGCGCGTTCAGATCCTTCACGACCGCGTCGAGATCGAGCGTCTTGAATTCGGCCGCATAGTCGAAATCTTCGCCCATCGGGTTCGAAGCCGGGGCGTGCTGGTGCAGCATGCCAAGCTTCAATTGGTTGGGCCACCAATCGGCATTCGAGGGGGCGGCCGCAACGGCGTTTTTGCCGACGACATGGTGGAAGGGGCACTTGGCTTCAGTGGACATCTTGCATCTCCGATTTCGGGTTGGCGCGGCCAAATGCCTCGCCTTCGAGTTCCTATATGGACCCGTCCCCGGACGCCGTCAATAGTTTAGAATTATTCCAAACTAAAATTCAGATAACTGAAATATTTCGAAAAGTTCTCAAAATTTTGCAGAAGTTTGCATGCGTCGACGCGGCAAACGCAACCAAACGCCCGAACGACACGGTCCGGCGTCCCAAAAACTAAAGTTGAATATGTCCCGATATTGTCAGCGATGCCGTGGGACAAACGGGGTCAGCCCGGCACGCCCTTCGTGGTCGAGTATTCGAAATGCAGCACCTCGCCCGGATGCACGAGCTTGTGTGCGGCATGCGCGGCCATGGCGGCTTCGGCAAAGCCCTGCAGGATGAGCTTGAGCTTGCCCGGATAGTCTGCGATATCGCCGATCGCGAAAATGCCGGGCACGGACGTGGCGAGCGTGGCCGCTTCGACCGCGATATTGCCCTTGTGCAAGGCGAGGCCCCAGCCCGCGATGGGGCCAAGATTCATCGCAAGGCCGAAGAATGCCAGCAGCGCATCGGCCTCGAGCTTGCGGATATTGCCGTCGAGATCCTTGAGCACCACATGCGTAAGTGCCCCCGGCTCGCCTTCCAGCCCTTCGAGCTGGTAGGGCGTGACAAGATCGATTTTTCCGGCTTTGGCGAGATCCATGACTTTGGCGACCGTGTCGGGCGCACCGCGGAATTTGTCGCGGCGGTGGATCACCATCACGCGCGCGGCGACGTCGGCCAAAGACAGCGTCCAGTCCAAAGCGGAATCGCCGCCGCCGGCGATGGCGACGCGCTTGCCGCGGAAATCCTCGCGCCGCTGCACGAAATAATGCACGCCCTTGTTCTCGAAATCGTCGATGCGGGCGAGCGGCGGCTTGTTGGGACCGAAGGCACCCACGCCCGCCGCCAGGATCACAGCCTTCGCACGGATCTTGGTGCCCTTGGCGGTTTCGAGATCGAGCCAGCCATCCTCGCCGCGCACCAATTTCTCGACGCGCTGGCCCAGATGGTAGACCGGGTTGAACGGGGCCGCCTGGGCCTGCAGATTTTCGATGAGCTCGAGTGCGCCCACTTTGGGATAGCCGGGAATGTCGTAGATCGGCTTCTCGGGATAGAGCGCCGCACACTGGCCGCCCGCCATGTCGAGCGCGTCGACCACATGCGTCTTCATCTTGAGCATGCCGCATTCAAAGACGGCAAACAGCCCCACGGGGCCTGCACCGATGATCGCAACGTCGGTCGTGTGGATCGGCTGTTCGGACATGGGGGATGGGCTTTCATCAAGGAGACAAGACGGCAACATTGATAGCGTGCGGCCCGCCGATTTCAATGAGTTTTGCCGGGGAATTCGCCGGGCTCCGGCTTCCCAAGCCTTGGCGGCACGCGCTAGAAAGGGGCGATGGAAACGCAAGGTGCGAGTCGCGCAACGACGCTCGAAAATCCAGCCGCGACCGCTGCCCTGGCGGCGCAGTTGGCAGAACTCGCGCGCGTGGGCGATGTGCTCGCTTTGTGGGGCGATCTCGGCATGGGCAAGACCGCTTTTGCGCGTGCTTTCATCGCGGCACGCGCCGGCGAAGCGCTCGTCGTGCCCAGCCCCACTTTCACGCTGCTGCAGACCTACGATCTGCCGAACGGGCCTGTCTGGCATTTCGATCTCTACCGGCTGGCGAGCCCCGACGATGTGTGGGAACTCGGCTGGGAGCAGGGGCTCAGCGAGGCGATTTTGCTCGTCGAATGGCCGCAGCGCCTGGGCGATTTTCTGCCCGCCGACAGGCTCGACGTTTCGTTCGCGCAAGGCGACGGGCCGGAGCAGCGCCTT
>Ga0315907_10000858_pt1 | contig 41791 bp, 48 predicted proteins | sample LakEriMetagenome_3_FD_203525 | JGI IMG/M metagenome (GOLD analysis project Ga0315907, IMG submission 203525) | Freshwater fungal communities from buoy surface, Lake Erie, Ohio, United States - Buoy 12 MA123 | ecosystem: Environmental > Aquatic > Freshwater > Lake > Lake biofilm | place: USA...
TTGGCGTCGGCGACCCGCCCGTCCTGCACCTGGCGCTTGCCGCCGCGCAGCCGCACGCTGGTGGCGGTCCCCGGCGATTGCAGCCCCTGGCCGCCCTTGGAAATGCCTGATTCCATGATCGCGGTCACATACGCACCCCACGCGCCCCAATAGGCGGCGGATTTTTCGGGATGGTTGCGGGCGGCGTCGGCTTCGGCGGTTTCGTAGAACAGAATGGCGTATTCCATGACTTTATCCTTCAGGCAGAGCGGGGCGAAATTGCCGGACCGCATGCCGTAAAGACGCGCGGCACCGGCCGATTTCGACAAGGGCCCAAAAAAATCTTCAATACGCGTAGATGTCGTAGAGCGGGGCCACGCTGCCGTGCCATTCGGTCGCGTAGCGGCGCAGTTTTTCCTCGGCCGGGCAGTCGCCGGATTCGACCGTTTCCTGCAACGTTTCGAGGAACACGGTCTCGTCGGCGTCGCCCATGCGGTTGAAGCGCGCGCGCGCGCGCAAACCGCGCCTGGCGATCGCGACCATTTCGGCCGCGACGTCGTTGACCGTCCCTTTGCGGAACTTGGCTTTGAGTGCTTGCTTGGTCACGTCGCGGCGCAAGGCGAGCATCTCTTCGATGGTCCAGCCTTTGATGAGCGCACTTGCCTCGTCCAATGCGGCCTGGTCGTAGAGCAAGCCCACGAACAAAGCGGGCAACGCGCACAGGCGCTTCCACGGGCCGCCGTCGGCCCCGCGCATCTCGAGATACTTCTTGAGCCGCACTTCCGGGAACGCGGTCGTGATGTGGTCCGACCAGTCGCCGGTCGTGGCCGCGTCGGGTGTGAGGTCCGACAGGCCTTCGGCCATGAATTTGCGGAACGAGCGGCCGGCCGCGTCGATGTATTTTCCGTCGCGATAGACGAAATACATCGGCACGTCGAGCATCCAATCCACGTAGCGCTCGTAGCCCATGCCCTCTTCGAACACGAACGGGATCAGGCCGCAGCGGTTCGGATCGGTGTCGGTCCAGGTATGGCTGCGGTAGCTCATATAGCCCGAGGGTTTGCCTTCGAGGAACGGCGAGTCCGCGAACAGGGCCGTGGCGATGGGCTGGAGCGCCAACGACACGCGGAATTTCTGCACCATGTCGGCCTCGCTCGAAAAATCGAGATTGGTCTGCACGGTGCAGGTGCGCAGCATCATGTCGAGGCCCATCGTGCCGACCTTGGGCATGTAGTCGCGCATGATCTTGTAGCGGCCCTTGGGCATCCAATGGATGTCGGCGCGCTTCCATTCGGGCGCGAACCCCATGCCGAGCAGCCCCAAGCCCAATTCGGCCGCGACCGTGGCGCACTCGCGCAAATGCGTGTTCGTTTCGTCGCAGGTCTGGTGGATCGTCTCGAGCGGTGCCCCCGACAATTCGAACTGGCCGCCGGGCTCGAGGGTCACCGAACATTTGTCTTTGAGCAACGCGATGGGCTTGCCGTTTTCGAGCACAGGCTGCCAGCCGAAGCGCGTGAGCCCTTCGAGCAGGCCGCGCACGCTGGCTTTTTGCCCCTCGTACGGCAAAGCGCGATGCGTGCCGAGCTCGAACAGGAATTTCTCGTGCTCGGTCCCGATGCGCCAATCGGATTTCGGCTTCTCGCCCGACGCGATCCAGTCGATCAGCTGCTGCTTGGAGACGAGGCGCTGGCCGCTCGAAGTTGGGGGTGCAGACATGGGAAAACGAGAACCTTTCGGGGCCGGGATTCGAGGGATTAGGTCGCTTGGAAATTCGGGCGCCGGTCGGCGTCGGGTGCAAATGCTTGGAACACGGCCAAGGCGGCAAGGGCGGCCGTGTCGGCGCGCAAGACGCGCGGACCCAAATCGACGGGCCGCACAAAACTTTGTTTGCGCAGCAAGGCGAGTTCTTCGGGCGCAAAGCCGCCTTCGGGGCCGATCAGGATCGCCCACGGCTTTGCAAGGTCTTGGCCTGCCAGAAACTTGCCCAACGCTTGGCCCCCGCCAGTTTCGTCGCACAGGAGGATCTGGCGGTCATTGGGCCAGTGCGCAAGGGCGGCGGCGAGGCTCGCGGTCGTGCGGACCTCCGGCACGCTCAAGCGCTCGCTCTGTTCGGCCGCTTCGATCGCGATGGCCGCAAGGCGCGCTTCGTTGACGCGCTCCACATTCGTGCGCTGCGTGCGCACGGGCCACAGCACGCGCACACCCAGTTCGGTCGCCTTCTGCACCTGATATTCGAGATGGGCGCGCTTGATGGGGGCGAAGACGAGCCAAATGTCGGCCCCGTCCGTTTCGGGTGCGCGCAAGCGTTCTTCGACGACGAGATGGGCTGCCTTTTTGTCGTAGCTTGCAATGCGCGCAGCGAATTCGCCGTCCTGCGCATTGAACAAGGCCACGATCTGGCCGGGTACCAGGCGCAAAACGTCGCGCAGATAATGGGCGGCGGCCGCGTCGAGCGTCGTTTCGCCCGCAGCGATGGCGGCGGCACGATAGAGGCGTGCGGCCGGGCGCTGTGCAGCGCTCGCGTTCGGCGCCATCTTGCGTGCGCTTTTTCCCATGCTGCTATGTTTGCCCCTCGACGCTTATCCCCATCCGACCAATTATCGTATCGCCTGGGAACGCGCAACAGGGGGGGCTACCCTGTCGCCCCTTTCGAAAAGCGGCTTTCGACCTGACGGCTTTTGCCGTGCTAGTTTGAGTGCCGAATGACGACACTCGAAGACAGCAAGGGCGAGCGCAGCAAAGACGCTGCCAGCGACATTCCCAAAAACGGCTGGGTCGATCGCTTTCTGCCCCCCGCTTTGCGCGGCTATGCGCGATTGGCTCGGCTCGACCGGCCGATCGGCACGTGGCTGTTGCTGTTTCCGTGCTGGTGGTCGATCGCACTCGGCGCCTTGCCGCTGGCCGACACCGCGTGGCTGTTCACGTTGTTCGGCCTCGGGGCCGTGATGATGCGCGGGGCTGGCTGCACCTACAACGACATCGTGGACCGCGATTTCGACGCGGCCGTGGCGCGCACCGCCGACCGGCCGATCCCGTCGGGCCAGGTCTCGGCCAAGCGCGCGGCATTCTTCCTGCTCGTCCAATTGCTCGCGAGCTTCGTCATTCTGCTGCAATTGTCGGCGACCGCGATCTGGCTCGGTGTTGCCTCGCTCGTCCTCGTCTTCACCTATCCGCTGATGAAGCGCGTGACGTGGTGGCCGCAGTTCTTTCTGGGCCTCGCCTTCAATTGGGGCGCTTTGATGGGTTATGCGGCGGCGGTGGACGGGCTCGATGCGGCTCCCGTCATCCTTTATATCGGCGGCATTTTCTGGACGCTTGGCTACGACACGATCTACGCCCACCAAGACAAGGAGGACGACGCCCTCATCGGCGTCAAATCCTCGGCCCTGCGCTTGGGCAATGCCACGCGCGGTGCGCTTTACTTTTTCTATACGGCCGCGGCGGCGACGTTCGCCGCCGCCGGTTTTGCGGCCGAGCTCGGCACCGTCTATTACGCGTTCCTCGCCGCCGGTTTCGGCCAGTTGCTGTGGCAGGCCAAGACCGGCCGCTTCGACGATGCGGCCGATTGCCTGGCCAAATTCAAATCCAACCGCCTGTTCGGCTGGTTGCTGCTCGCAGGGATCGTGCTGGGCGGGCCGTGAGCCCGGTCACAAGTCTCGAGCGCCGTGCGTTCGTGCAAGCCCAGACGCGGCTGATGGCGCCGCCGCTCGTTCCCGAAATCCAGCTCTATCTGGCCGCAGTCGCAACCGACCTGTGGGAGGCAACGGAGGCCAAGCTTGCCGAGACCGGCTTGCCCCCGCCTTATTGGGCTTTCGCGTGGCCGGGCGGGCGGGCCTTGGCGCGCCTGCTCCTCGACCGGCCCGAGCTTGCGGCCGGCAAAACCGTGTTCGATTTTGCGGCAGGCGGGGGTATTGCCGCGATCGCGGCCGCCAAGGCCGGTGCTTCTCGCGTTACCGCATGCGAGATCGACGCGTTTGCGCTCGAGGCTATGGCGCTCAATGCGGCGGCCAATGGCGTGGTGCTCGAAATGGCGGCAGGCGATTGTTTAGGGGCCTTGCCCGAAGCCGACCTCGTGCTGGCGGGCGACGTGTTCTACGAAAAGCCGATGGCCGACCGCGTTTGGCCGTGGCTGCAGGCCTTGGCCGCGCGCGGTGCTGCCGTGCTGGTCGCAGATCCGGGCCGCGCCTATCTGCCCGCGACCGGCCTTGTCGAGATCGCCTGCTACGACGTACCGACCGACCGCGATCTCGAAGACCGCGACATAAGGCGCACGCGCGTGCTGCGCGTCGTGGCGCTTGGGCAACAGGTCGCATAAAACTGCGTCGGCGTGCGAAGCGCCGTCTGGTCGGGCCTGCGATGGCCTGCCTATAGTCCTCGCTCAATGACGCGCAAACATCAGCCCAAACAAGCCTCGCCGGAAGTCTATGAACGCATCTACAAGATGTTCATGGCGCCGGTCTCGGCATTCGATTGCGGCGCCAAGTGCGGCGAGCACAACGGGGGTGCGCCCATCTGCTGTTCGACCGACGTGGCGATCCCGATCGTCGACAAGCACGAATGGAATCTGCTGCAAAGCCGCACGGATCTTTGGCACGAATTCGAAATCAAAGACAAAGCGACGGAGAAGGAACTCTCCGATCTGCACGAAGATTGCCGCGCGATCGAATGCAAGGGTGCCCGCTTCTGCGAGCGCGAAAACCGCTCGGTCTCGTGCCGCACCTTCCCGTTTTTCCCCTACATCACGCGCGAGCGCGACTTCATCGGCATGTCGGTTTTCTGGACGTTCGAGGATCGCTGCTGGGTGCAGTCGCATCTGCAGATCGTCAATCTGCGTTTTATCGACGAGTTCGTCGCCGCCTACGAATTGCTGTTCGACCACGACATGGACGAATTCGACGCCAACAAAGAGCATTCGGCAAACATGCGGCGCACCTTCACGCGCTGGAAGCGGCCGATCCCGTTGTTGGGCCGCGACGGGCGCTGCTACAAGGTGATGCCCGAAACGCACGAAGTGGTGCCCGCGCGCTTCGCCGAATTCGGCAAATGGGGCTACTACGAAAAAGACCTGCCGGCCGAGCCCGCCGCCAACTGGGCCGATCTCGACCCGCAAGCCCTCAAGGGCCTCGCCGACACGATCGGCGCGAAGGCGCCCGCGAAGTAGCCCCCCCTCGCGTTTACACACTTCACGCGTACAGAAAAGTCCCGAGGATGACCCAGCGTGCGGCGTTGCGCCCGCCCTCGAGGGGCGTCGTGTAGTGCCAGAAGGGCAGGCGGTAGGCCGCGATCGTCGCAGGGCCTGCCACATCGACCACGCGATCCAAATGGCCGCCTCCCGCATAGACCAGCAATTGGCGTGCGGCGGCCGCGTTGGCAAAACTCAGATGCAGATCGAAATAGCCATCGCGCGCGCGCGGTTCTTCGGGGTGGTGGTCGGTATGCGGACCGGCATAGTCGCCGGGCCCGTAGCGCAAGACTTGGCGGCCGAAGGCGGGATCGAGTTTGCGCCCTGCGAGCATTTGCGCGAATGCAAAATAGCTCGGCGACGACAGCATCTCGGCAAGCCCAATTTGGGCCGCAAGTTTGGCGGCCTTGCTGCGCGTGCCGTCGATGTCGGCCGCGCGGTTTCGCACCGTCTTGGGCAGGCGTTCTTGGTAGTTGCGCGTCTGGTTGGCGATTGTCTCGGGCGGGATCGCGCGCACGAGCGGCTTGAGAGCGGGGGCCAAATGCCGCTCGAGCAGTGCGAACGAAGCGGCGGCACGCGCGGGTGCGATCAAGTCGCTGGCCGCAAAAAACGGCGCTGTTGCGCGCAGCGAGACGCGCGGTTTAAAAAGCTCGGAAAACTCGTTCGGGAATCGATGCATGGGCGAATTGAAGTTTAGCCCGTGCAGCGATCTTTGCCTATTCGTCGAGTCTTTGACGCATCGAGCCCGCGACCTCGCCTCGGCACGACCTTCCCTCCTTGATCAAGGCTACGCGCTTAAAGAACACGTCAATCGTTTCGCATCTTTTGGCCCGTGTAGAGCCCGATGACGAGGGTCAAAATCGGCAAGACGACGATCTTAAAGCCCTCAAGCGCCAGCGCCATTCCAGCCTTGGCGCCTGCGACGTCACTCGTTTCGGCGACGACCAATCCAACAATGACAGCGAACGATACCCAGTAAATTCCCATCGTTGCTTTTGTGATTGCATCAAGGCCGCGCGCAGTTTGCGTAGCGCCAATGATCTTGATCTGGTCGTCCGCCGGCAATTGCTTTCCAGCTGACTGAAGTTCCGCAAGGCGTGTCTGCCAGTCGCGTTCTTGCGTTTCCGGCGTCGCGGCGCCGCTCATCTGTTGGAGCCTGTTTGCATCACTTGGATAAGTGACTGCTGTACTTCGTTTACGTTGTCGAGCAGCAGATCGATTTGTTTCCCGATCCGGCTTTGGGCGTCGCGCAAATTCGTCAGCTGCGGTTCCGGCATCGAATTACTCGTCAAAATGCCATCAATCTGCCGGGACACGTCGATCAACTCGCGCGCCGCTGCCATCTGCTGGCTCACGTCCTTCCTGATGAATGCAATTGACGACATGGGTGACCCCTCGGATGCCTTTAGTCAGGATGGAAGCTGGCTGACTCGACGCATATTGAAGACGACCCGACCGGGGTCGATTTTGATCTCGCCTTCGCCGCGTAGGCTACCGCCGCTCTGAGTTAACTTCAACTGGCTGTGATGCCTAACGCTGTCGCGGACTGGACCGCGCAAAGGATCCATCAAGACCGCATGGGCATCTGCAAAAACTGCACTGACTTCAAGATCAAAGCTGACCAAGTCTACTGCGATGGGCGACAGTGTTCCTCGCATAGTTACACCGCCGTTACTAACACCGGCGAGAACTCCATCGCGAACAACTAGGTTTACGCCCGCAAGAGGAGTGCCGATTAGATCGAGCCATTCTTTTGGGCCCTGGTGATCATAGGTCACCGTCCAGAAGCCATTGAGATATGCGAGGCTTGCGTTTGTTGGCATCTAAACACTCCAGCTTGCTAGGGATAGATAAGTATATTGATATCCGATTTCAACTGAGCATTAAATTGATGACCCAATTGTCCGGAGTTTTTGGTGCTGTAGATACGATTTGATTCCCCCATCGCGCGATTGGCGGCGCGCGCAGGGCGCTCTATATAGGGGTCATGGCTTATGCGTCGCTGCGCGATTTCCTCGATCGCCTGGAAAAAACCGGACGGCTGGTGCGGGTTTCCGAACCCGTTTCGACCGTCCTCGAAATGACCGAGATCCAGACGCGGCTGCTCGCCGAGGGCGGGCCTGCCGTGCTGTTCGAAAAGCCGGTCAAGGCCGACGGCTCGGTCTCGCCGATCCCGGTCCTCGTCAATCTGTTCGGCACGGTCGAGCGCGTGGCCTGGGGCATGGACCGCGAGCCGCATCAATTGCGCGAGGTGGGCGAAACGCTCGCCTTTCTGCGCCAGCCGCAGCCACCCGAGGGTTGGCGCGAAGCGCTCGAGCTCGTGCCGCTCGCCAAGACCGTGCTGTCGATGAAGCCGTCCACGCGCATGTTCGGCACGGCCCCGTGCCAGGAGATCGTGCTGACGGGCGATGCGATCGATCTCGACAGCCTGCCGATCCAGACCTGCTGGCCGGGCGAACCCGCCCCCTTGATCACTTGGCCCTTGGTCGTCACCAAAGGCCCCGGCGACAAGCGCGAGGACGGTTTCAATCTCGGCATCTACCGCATGCAGGTGCTCGGGCGCGACCGCACCTTGATGCGTTGGCTCAAGCATCGCGGCGGCGCCCAGCACCATCAGCGCTGGAAAAAAGCCGGAAAAGCCGAGCCGTTGCCTGCGGCCGTGGTCCTCGGGGCCGATCCCGGCACCATCCTTGCGGCCGTAACGCCCGTGCCCGATACGTTGTCGGAATACCAATTCGCAGGCCTGTTGCGCGGCAAGCGCGTCGAGCTTGTCGATTGCAAGACCGTGCCGCTCAAAGTGCCGGCCGAAGCCGAAATCGTGCTCGAGGGCCATGTGAGCCTCGACGAATACGGCGACGAAGGCCCGTACGGCGACCATACGGGCTACTACAACTCGGTCGAGAAATTCCCGGTCTTCACGGTCACGGCGATCACGATGCGCCGCAATCCGATTTATCTTTCGACCTTCACCGGACGGCCGCCGGACGAACCCTCGGTCTTGGGCGAAGCGCTCAACGACGTGTTTGTGCCTTTGCTGCGCCAGCAATTTCCCGAGATCGTCGATTTCTGGCTGCCGCCGGAAGGCTGCTCCTACCGCATCGCCGTCGTGTCGATGAAGAAGGCCTATCCGGGCCACGCCAAGCGCGTGATGCTCGGCGTGTGGAGCTATCTGCGCCAGTTCATGTACACGAAGTGGGTCATCGTCGTGGACGACGAGATCAACGCGCGCGACTGGAAGGACGTGATGTGGGCGATCTCGACGCGCATGGACCCGGCGCGCGACATCACGGTGATCGAAGGGACACCCATCGACTATCTCGATTTCGCGAGCCCCGAAAGCGGGCTCGGTTCCAAGATCGGCCTCGACGCCACGAACAAATGGCCGCCCGAGACGCACCGCGAATGGGGCGAGCAGATCCGCATGTCGGACGACGTGGTCGAGACCGTCACCAAAAAATGGGCCAAGCTCGGTCTGCCCGGCAGCGGCAAGGCGATCTGGAAATGAGACGTGCGGCGGCGGCCGTCTTCGCCGCCGCATGGCTGGCCTTCGCACCCGCGCCGGCCGCCGCATCCGATCTTTCGCGCATGGCGCCGATGATCGACGTGCAGGGGCTCATTGAGGGCGACGTGACGCTCGCGGGCGGGCGTATTGCGGTCGAGGCCGAGATTGCGGGCGATCTTGTCGCGACGGGTGCCAGCATCGGCATCGGGGCCGCGACCAGCGTTGCGCGCAACGTGTTTTTGTTCGGCGGCGAAATCGCGATGGCCGGGCGCTATGCCCAGCGCGTGTGGGCCGCCGGCGGCGAAGTGGTGCTCGACATCGCGGCGGCGGGCGACGTTTCGCTCGCGGCAGGGCGCGTCGTGGTCGGCCCCAACACGCGCATCGCCGGCAAACTGCGCGTGTGGTCGCCGGACCCGCCGCTGATCCACGCTTCGGCCGAAATCGCAGGCGGGGTCGCCTATGCGCCGGGCGACGTGGCCAATGCGGTCGACGCGTTGCTCGGCTATGTCGGCGCGATCCTGCGCTGGGGTTTCACGTTCGCCGTGTGGGCGACGGCGATTTTGCTGGCAGCATTCGCACCCGGCTTCGTTGCGGCGTGCGCCGAGGCGATCGCGGCGCGCACGGGGGCGGTGCTGCTCTGGGGCGTTTGTCTTGTGTTCGGTTTGCCGTTTTTGATTCTGCTGTCGGCCGTCACACTTGTAGGACTGCCGCTCGCGGGTGCTTTGATTTTGGTGCTCGGGTTTGGGCTTGGGCTTGGCTATGCGCTTGCAGCCGCCGCCATCGGGATTTGGGGTTTGCGGCTTCTCGGGCGTAGCACCGATCCGGCGCTGTTTTGGCGCTTGGCCGCCGTGTTCGCTGGGCTTGTGGCGCTGGCGGCCTTGCGCCATATCCCTGTTGCGGGCACCGTCGTTCTGGCGGCCGCCTTCGTGTTCGGCCTCGGGGCCGCCTCACGCGAGATCAACCGGCGCATGCGATAGGAACAGGGTTCATGGAAAAGACCGCTTCGACGCTCGATCTTCTGGGCGATCTCATCGCCAAGGCCAAACGCGCCGGTGCGACCGACGCCGACGCGGTGTTCGTCGAAGGCATTTCGGTGAGCCACGCGCGCCGCTTGGGCAAACTCGAAAAGCTCGAGCGCGCCGAAGGCTACGATCTGGGCTTGCGCGTGCTGATCGGCAAGCGCCAGGCCATCGTGTCGTCGAACGACCGTTCGCAAAAAGCGCTCGCAGGCCTCGTCGAGCGCGCCGTCGCAATGGCCGCCCAAGCGCCCGAAGATCCCTATTGCGGCATTGCGGACGCTGCCGCCATCGCGCGCGATTTCCCCGATCTCGATCTTGTCGACCCCGTGGAACCCACGGCCGAAGCACTGATGGCCCGTGCGGCCGCCGCCGAAGAGACGGCGCTCGCCGTCAAAGGTGTGACCAATTCCGACGGGGCCGAAGCGGGCTGGGGCATGAGCCGTGTGGCCCTCGTCGCATCGAATGGGTTTGCCGCCGAATACGGCCGCTCGTCGCATTCCTTTTCGGCCTCGGTGATTGCAGGCGAGGGTACTGGCATGGAGCGCGACTACGATTGGTCGTCCGCCGTGCATGCCGAAGATCTCGACGATCCGGCCAAGATCGGGCGCGAAGCGGGATCGCGCGCCGTGCGCCGCCTCAATCCGCGCAAGATCGAAACCTGCAAGCTACCCATCGTGCTCGATTCGCGCGTGTCGGGCAGCCTGTTGCGGCATTTCACGAGCGCGATCAACGGCACCTCGATCGCGCGCGGAACGAGCTTCCTCAAGACCAAGATGAATGCGGCGGTGTTCGGCCCCGGCATCACCATCGTCGAAGACCCGTTCCGCAAGCGGGGCCTCGCCTCCAAGCCTGTCGACGGCGAGGGGATTGCGCCCAAGCGCCGCAATCTGATCGACAAGGGCGTGCTCACGAGCTGGGTGCTCGATCTGCGCTCGGCGCGCCAATTGGGCCTCGTCTCGACGGGCCATGCCGCGCGCGGCACGTCGTCGCCGCCGAGCCCGTCCACGTCGAACATCTACATGGAAGCGGGCAGCCTCTCGCGTGCCGCCATGCTGAAGGACATCAAGCGTGGCCTCTACGTGACCGAGTTCATCGGCATGGGTGTCAACGGCGTCACCGGCGACTATAGCCGGGGGGCGGCCGGCTTCATGATCGAAGACGGCGAATTGACCTATCCGGTCAGCGAAGTGACGGTCGCAAGCAATCTCGTCGAGATGTTCATGCACACCACGCCCGCCGACGATCTCGTGTTCCGCCACGGCGCGGACGCGCCCACATTGCGCATCGACGGCTGCACGATCGCGGGGCGTTGACGCGCGCGTGTCGCTGCCGCCTTCGTCTGCCGAAAGGCAGCCCGTCATGCGGGCTTGGATGTGCCGTGCTTACGGCGCGCCTGACCGGCTGACGCTCGAAACCGTCGCGCGGCCGGTTCCTGAACCCGGCGAGGTGCGCGTGCGCATCGTTGCGACGACCGTATCGTCGGCGGATTGGCGCATCCGCAGCCTCGAGATGCCGCGCGGCTTCGGCTTGTTCGGGCGTCTTGCCTTCGGGCTGCGGCGGCCGCACCAGCCGGTGCTGGGGGCGGAATTCTCGGGCGTCGTCGACGCGGTTGGGCGCGGTGTGGCGTCGTTTGCGCCGGGGGACGCAGTCGTGGGATTTCCCGGCATCGCGATGGGCTGCCATGCCGAATACCGCACGATGCGCGCGGACGCGGCCTTGGTGCGCAAGCCCGAGAATCTGTCGTTCGAGGAAGCGGCAAGCCTGTGTTTCGGCGGCACCGCGGCGCTGCATTTTCTGCGCCGGGCCGGTCTTGCGCCCGGCGAACGCATCCTCGTGCTCGGAGCGGCGGGGGCGGTTGGCTCGGCGATGGTGCAACTTGCTGGTCGGCGCGGCGCCGTCGTCACGGCCGTGACGCGTACCGCCAACCACGATCTGGTTCGGTCGCTTGGCGCTGCCGTCGCGATCGACCGAGAAGCGGTGGATTTCCACGAGATCGGCGAAACGTTCGACGTGGTTGCCGACACGGTCGGCGCGTCGGACTTCGCGCGCTGCGCGAAGCTGCTCGACGAGGGCGGCCGCTATCTTGCGATCGCTGCCGATCTCAAAGGTATGTTCCAGCGCCGCATCGGGACCAAACGCGCGATTGCCGGCCCGGCACCCGAGCGCGTCGCGGACGTCGCCGAGTTGGCGCGCCTGGCCGAAGCGGGCGCGTTCCGGCCGGTCGTCGGCAGCGTCCTGCCGTTCGAACGTTTGCCCGAGGCGCATATCCTGGTCGCGAGCCGACGCAAATGCGGCAGTGCCGTCGTGCGCGTCGCAGCCTCGTAGAACAGCCGCTCACGCGCGATGGCGCAGCGGGCGGCCCGGGGCGAGCGCTTCGGCCGCGCGCAGGATGCCGTCGGAATCGATGCCGTAATGGCGATAGAGATCGGCGATGGTGCCGGTCTGGCCGAAATGCTCGACGCCGAGTGCGCGCATGCGATGGCCGTTGACGGCCCCAAGCCATGCGAGTGTCGCCGGGTGGCCGTCCACGACCGAGACGATGGCAGCCCCTGAGGGAACGTCCGCCAGCAGGCGCTCGACATGCGCGCGCGCCGCTGGGTTGCCGTTTTCGCGCGCGCGTTGCGCGGCCGACCAGCCCGCATGCAGGCGGTCGGCGGACGTGACGGCGAGAAGGCCGATATCGCGCCGATCCTCACCCATGCGGCCCACCGCTTCGATGGCCTCGGGAGCGACCGCACCGCTATAGGCCACCACGACCGAGGCGTTGGGCCCTGGCTTGCGCAGCCAGTAGCCGCCATCGACGATGCTGCGCGCAAGCTCGGGCGTCATCGCGCGTTTGGGCTGTTCGAGCGGGCGCGTCGACAGGCGCAGATAGATCGACCCGCCCGTGTCGTCGCGCAGCCAGGTGCGCTTGTCGGGTTCGCTTTTATCGCCCCCGCTCTTGTCACCATCCCGCTGCATGTAGTCGAAGCCGAAGCGCATCGCGACGGCAAGCTCGTCCACGAACGCAGGCTCGAAGGCGCACAGCCCGTCCTGCGCCATGCCGACCAAGGGCGTCGCGATCGACTGGTGTGCCCCGCCCTCGGGGGCGAGCGTCACGCCCGAGGGCGTTGCGACGAGCATGAAGCGCGCATCCTGGTAGCACGCATAGTTGAGCTGGTCGGCCGCGCGCAGGATGAACGGATCGTAGACCGTGCCGATCGGCAACAGCCGTTCGCCGTTGATCGCGTGCGACAGGCCGAAGGCCGACAGCGCCAAGAACAGATTCGATTCCGCGATGCCGAGTTCGAGATGCTGGCCTTGCGGCGAGAACGACCATGTGTAGGTCGATGGGATGCGCTCGGCCTTGAAGATGTCGGCCATCTTCTCGCGCGCGAACAGGCCGCGTCGATTGACCCACGGCCCGAGATTGGTCGAGACCGTGACGTCCGGGGCCGTCGTCACGATGCGGTCGGCGAATTGGCTGTTCTCGCGCGCGATCTCGTTGAGGATCTGGCCGAAGCCCATCTGCGTCGAGATCGGTTTGGCACCCGGTGTGGGATAGGCCAGCGTTTCGGGCACGGGAACGGCAGGGGCTGCAAGGCGCCGCGAGCGGGCGCTGAAGAACGGCGTTTCGTCGAGGAAGGCCTGCAGCTTATCGGGCGGCTGCGTCGTCCCTTCCCATTTGTCCCATTCGCGGCCGGGACGCACATTCGCAGCGGCACGAAAAACTTCCATCTGCGCCGGATTCATCAACCCGGCATGATTGTCTTTGTGGCCCGCGAGCGGCAGGCCGAAGCCTTTGATCGTGTAGCAGATGAACACGGTCGGCCGGTCGTGGGTTGCGGCTTTCTCGAACGCTGCGAGCAATGCCGGCAGATCGTGGCCGCCGAGATTGCCCATGAGGGCGGCAAGCTCGGCATCCGAGCGCTTCTCGATCAGGCGCGAGACGGGGCCCTGGTCGCCGATCTCGTCGGTAAGGCGTTTGCGCCAGGCCGCCCCGCCCTGGAACACGAGCGCCGAATAAAGCTGGTTCGGGCAGCGATCGATCCAGGCGCGCAGCACTTCGCCGCCCGGTTCGGCGAAGGCGGCTTCCTGCAAGGTTCCGTATTTGACGATCGCCACGTCCCAGCCGAAATTGGCGAACATCGTCTCGAATTTTTCCCACAGACCTTCGCGGATCACGGCGTCGAGCGATTGGCGGTTGTAGTCGACGACCCACCAGCAATTGCGCAGCCCGTGCTTCCAGCCTTCGATGAGCGCTTCGTAGATGTTGCCCTCGTCCATCTCGGCGTCGCCGATGAGCGCCACCATGCGGCCCTCTTGCCTGTCTTTCATCCATCCGCGGCTGCGCACGTAATCCTGCACGAGCGACGAGAACAAAGTCTGGGCGACGCCTAAGCCCACCGAGCCCGTCGAGAAATCGACGTCGTCGGTGTCTTTGGTGCGCGAGGGATAGCTTTGCGCACCGCCGAGCCCGCGGAAATTCTCGAGCTTCTCGCGGGTCTGGTTGCCCGCGAGATATTGCAGCGCATGGAAGATCGGCGAGGCGTGCGGCTTCACCGCCACGCGATCCTGGCCGCGCAACGCGCCGCAGTAGAGTGCGGTCATGATCGTGGCGAGCGAAGCCGACGAAGCCTGGTGGCCGCCGACTTTGACTTCGCCCGCCGCGCGCAGATGGTTGGCGTTGTGGATTGTCCACGACGCCAGCCACAGCACGCGCCGCTCGATGTCGGCAAGAAACGCCAAGCGTGCGTCGGTCTTCATGCGGGCACCGGCGTTTGGCCGTCCAGCACGGTGCGGAAGACCGGGCTGTCCACGTTGCCGCCGCACAGGATGAGGCCGATCTTTTTGCCGCGCATGGCGTCTTGCTCTTGCAGCAAGGCCGCCAGCGGGGCGGCACCGGCCCCTTCGGCCACATTGTGCGTGTCTTCGAAATAGGCGCGCATCGCATCTGCGATCGCATCCTCGCCGACCGATACGATGCGCGCCGCACCGCCTGCGATGATCGCGAGCGCTTCGGCCGAGGGGACGCGCACCGCCATGCCGTCGGCAAAGGTGCGCGCCGAATTCGTCTCGATCACGCGGCCCGCATCGAGCGAGAGCTTGTAGGCGTTCGCATGGTCCGACACGACGCCGACCACTTTGGTCTCGAGGCCCAGGAGATCGCGCGTGCGGATGACGCCGCAAATACCGGAGCCCAGACCGATCGGCACATAGACCGCATCGAGATCGCGGTGTGCCGTGAACAGCTCGTAGGCATAGGTCGCAACGCCGAGCACGAGGTCGGGCTGGAACGAGGGTGCGAATTCGTAGCCGCGCGTTTTGGCGAGCTCGGCCGCGTGGCCGCGCGCCTCGTCGAAATCCGCACCATATTCGATGAGCTCCGCACCCAGGCTGCGCATCGCCGCGTTCTTTTCGACCGAGTTGCCGCGCGGTACGACGATCGCGACCGGCACGCCGGCTTTGGCACCCGCATAGGCGAGGCTCTGGCCGTGATTGCCGCGCGTGGCCGACACGACACCCTTCACATGCGGGCGCTCTTGCTTTAGGCGGGCGAAATAGACGAGCCCGCCGCGAATTTTAAACGCACCAACCGGCGTGTGGTTTTCGTGTTTGACGACGACCTGCGCGCCGGTGCGTGCGGCCAGCAATGGCCAGGCATATTGCGGGGTCGCCTGGAAGTGCGTGTGCACCAAGGCGGCGGCGTCTTCGAGTTCTTTGAGGCTAAACATTTCGCGACCTTTACTTTGAGGCTAGATATTTCGCGATATTAACATGGTCGAGGCGCGCGCGATCATCGGCGCAAAAATATCAAAAACTTAGAGTTTTCAGCGCTAATTCAGGATATTGTGCAAAAAATTTGCGGGAAATCTTGAAAATATGGAGATTTTACGCGTGGACGATTTCGACAACCGTATTCTGGCGGCGCTGGCGCAAAATGCGCGTGCCAGCAATCTCGAGCTCGAGGCCAAGGTTGGCCTTTCGCACTCGGCGATCTCGCGCCGCATCGCACGGCTCGAAAAGGCCGGTATCATCGAAGGCTACGGGGCGCGCATCGACCGCGCGAAGCTCGGCCTCACGGTGCGCGCGTTTGTGGGCGTGACGCGCGATCCGTCGATCTCGGCCGAAGAATTGGCGCAGACCTTGGCGGCCATACCGGGTGTCGCGGTTGGCTATGTGGTGACCGGCGACCAGGACGTATTCTTGGAAGTGTTCGCGCGCAATCTGCAGGACTTCGCCGACCTCATGCTGGCGCGCGTGCAGAGCGTGCGCGGTGTGGCGACCACGCGCACGATCTTCGTGATGCGCGAATGGCGTGCCGAGGCGGGCGCTCCCGGCTAAGCCGGCGGGCCGACGAGGATTGCGGCGGCGCGCAGCGCTTCGAATTTGGCGGGCAGGTGCGCGATCACGTCGCCGTCGCCTTGCACGGGCTCGCCGACAGGCCCGTCGATCTCGATCGTTTGGGCGGCGAGGATACGCACGTCGCGGCGCGTGGGCAGGCGGCCCGTTGCCAATGCAAGCGCATAGCGGATTGTGGCAAAGCGCCCGGCGCGTTCGAACAGCACCACTTGCAGCTCCGGCGATTCGAGCCGCGCTTGCGGTGCGGCCACGAACTGGCCGCCATAGTAATGGCCGTTGCAGATCAGCAGCGAGGCCGCACGCATCGGCACGCCATCGACGCGCACATCGTAGAATTTGTTGTTGTAGACGACGAGCTGGCGCAGCGTCTCGAGCACGTAAGCGCCCTTGCCCAGCGCCCGCTTGAGCTTGCTCGACACGTCGCGCACCACGTGTGCATCGAAGCCCACACCCGCCATCATCGAAAAGCGGCGCCCGTTGACGGTGCCGAGTGTCACGCTGCGCGGGCGGCCGTCCATGATTGCCGCCGCGACGTTTTTGGCCGACATGTCGAGGCCCAATTCGGCCGCGAGCACGTTGGCGGTGCCGAGCGGCACGATGCCGAGGGCGACCGAACTGCCGCAGAGCCCGTTGAGCGCTTCGTTGATCGTGCCGTCGCCGCCGGCCACCACGAGGCGTGCGGCCCCGGTTGCCGCCGCCGCACGCGCCAGCGCTTCGGCATCGCCGCGCGCCTTGGTGGGCTCGAGCCGCACCGAAGCGGCGCGCGCTTCGAGCGCTTCGAGCACCCGCGACAGAAAGCGCCGCCGGCGCCGTCCGGCGATCGGGTTGTAGACCACGAGCAACGGCGCCGGGCCCACGAGGTCTTGTGACATGGCGATGACGATCCTGTGAAGTTACGAAGATATTCGACCGCAATGGAATATTCACTTAAGTTTACTAGCACAAAAACAATATACAGAAGATGAATTCCTTACGACATCCATATATGGGGTGGGCTTGTGGATCGTTCTGTGGACAATCGTATGGTGTACGAACCGGATGGCCTTGATCGGGGTGCCGTACCCGACGAAGCCGGCGTGAAGCGCTGGCGCGCCATCTTCGTGTCCGACATCCATCTCGGCACGCGCGGCTGCAAGGCCGATTTCCTGCTCGACTTCCTGCGCTACAACGAAAGCGACAAGCTCTATCTCGTCGGCGACATCGTCGACGGCTGGCGTATGAAACAAAGCTGGTTCTGGCACCAGTCGCACAACGACGTCGTGCAGAAGATGCTGCGCAAGGCGCGCAAAGGCACCGAGGTCGTCTACATCCCCGGCAACCACGACGAGATGCTGCGCGACTATCTCGATCTGCATTTCGGCGGCGTCTATGTGGCGGGCGACGCGGTCCACACCACCGCCGACGGGCGCAAGATGCTCGTCATCCACGGCGACGCGTTCGACGGCATCGTGCGCTATGCGCGCTGGCTCGCGTTCCTGGGCGACCACGCCTACAACTTGGCGCTCTGGTCGAACGAATGGTTCAACCGCGCGCGCCGCGCCATGGGCTTTCCCTACTGGTCGCTGTCGGCCTGGCTCAAGAACAAGGTCAAGAACGCGGTCAAATACATCGACGATTTCGAGCAAGCGCTCGCCGCCGAGGCGCGTCGGCGCGGGCTCGACGGCGTGATCTGCGGCCATATCCACAAGGCCGAGATCCGCGACATCGACGGCATCGCCTACATGAACGACGGCGACTGGGTCGAAAGCTGCACGGCCCTGGTCGAAGACTGGGACGGAACGTTCCAGATCGTGCATTGGGCCGAGGTTCGGCAGCTCGACATGATGGAGACAGTGCGATGATCGATTCCAGCGCTGCGGATTCGCGCAAGAGCTTGCGCATCGCGATCGTCACGGATGCGTGGCGCCCGCAGGTCAACGGCGTGGTGCGCACGCTGACCGAGACCAAGCGCGAGCTCGAGCTTGCGGGCCATACGGTCGAGATGGTGGCACCCGAACTTTTCACGACGTTCCCGTGCCCCACCTATCCCGAGATCCGGCTGTCGCTCGCAGGGGCCGGCAGTGTCGGCAAAATCCTCGATCGTTTTGCACCCGACGCCGTCCACATCGCGACTGAAGGCCCGCTCGGGTGGGCGGCGCGCAAAGCCTGCCTCGTGCGCGGTTTGCCGTTCACGACCGCCTACCACACGCGCTTTCCCGAATACGTCGAAGCGCGCACGAAACTGCCCGTCGGCATCAGCTATTCGGTGCTGCGCCGCTTCCACGCGCCCGCCAGCCGCGTGATGGTGCCCACACCCACGGTCAAAGCCGATCTCGACAAATGGGGTTTCAAAAACGTCGTGCTGTGGACGCGCGGCGTGGATCTCGAGATTTTCAAGCCCGGCCCGCGCGACCGGCTGCAGACCAAGCCGCCGATCTTCGTCTATGTCGGGCGCGTGGCGGTCGAAAAGAACGTCGAAGCGTTTCTCGCCCTCGATCTGCCGGGCTCCAAATGGGTCGTGGGCGAAGGGCCGGCGATGGCGTCGCTCAAGGCCAAGTACCCAACCGTGTCGTATCTGGGCGTCTTGCAGCAGAAGGAACTGGCGAGCGTCTATGCGGCCGCCGACGTGTTCGTGTTCCCGTCCAAGACCGACACGTTCGGCCTTGTGCTGCTCGAAGCCATGGCCTGCGGCACGCCTGTCGCTTCCTTCCCGGTCACGGGCCCGCTCGACGTGCTGGGCGACGTGCCTGCCGACCAATCGGGCGGCGCCATGGACGACGATCTGCGCGCCGCGTGCTTGCGCGCACTCGAAATCCCGCGCGAACGCGCCCGTGCGCACGCGATGCGCTACAGCTGGGCCGAGTGTGCCCGCCAATTCGCCGACCATCTGCGCCCGCGCAACGCGAGCGGCCCGACGGCCGCAGCGGCGGAGTAGCGACCAGGCAAGTCGCCGCATTCTTCGATTTTCGCGTCATCGTCGCGCTTGTCGCGACGGTTCCCTTGCAATGCCATGCCTATCGCGCAGCCGGGCTGTCGTGTTGAATGGGGCGCATGAAACTGTCCGGCAGCTACGTTTACATGGTCACGAATCGTCCGAATGGAACGCTTTACATCGGCGTCACGAGCGATCTGGCGCGTCGGATCGGCGAACATCGACTGGGGGCTATCGGCGGCTTCACCAAGCGCTACAACCTCTCGCGGCTGGTTTGGTTCTAGACGCACGACGACATCGCCGTCGCGATCCAGCGGGAAAAGACGATGAAGCGCTGGGTTCGTGCGTGGAAAATTCGCACGATCGAAGCCCGAAATCCGGACTGGCGCGACTTGTACGATACGTTGCTGTGACGAACTGATCCCGAACGCGAGGCGGAGAGGGATGCTCGCGACAAGCGCGAGCATGACGCATTTTTCGTTTTTCGCGTCATCGTCGCGCTTGTCGCGACGATCTCGTTCCAACTTGAAAAACGGAAGCCCTGGCACCGATCCGTCCGAATAGCCCTCGCCGCCTGCGCGTTGTCGCTTCCAAGGGAGGTGCGACATGCGCGTTTTTGTCTACACGGCGATCTTTGCGGCCCTGGCGGGGCCGGCCTTGGCCGAAACGCTGGTCCAGCGCGATGCGCTGGGGCGGCGGACGGGGACCATCGAGATCGAGCCCAGCGGGCGCCAGATCCTGCGCGATGCACAAGGGCGGCGGACAGGCACCATCGAGCCCGATGGGCCGAACCGCATGGTCGTGCGCGATGCAGCTGGCCGGCGCATCGGCACGCAGGAACGGCAATAGACGCAGAAGGGTTTAGTGCTTGATGCCGCGCAGGCGGGCTTGCAGTTCCTGCTGGAAGACCCCGCCGTCGCGGCGGTTTTTGGCCTTCAGGAACTCGCCGACGACCTTTTGGGCGGCGGCCTTGTCGTAGATTTCCCCGCCCTCGACCACGCACTTGGCGCGTTCGAGCACTTTGGGGTCCAGCTTGACGCGGATTTTGTCGGCCTGGGCGTTGATCAGGCGCAGGCTGGCTTTGCGTTCGGGGCTCGGCGGATTCGGCATGATTGAATCGTAGCCCAAAACCCCTAAATCAGCCAGCGATACGGCCGGGCCTTGGCCCACGGGACAGCCCAAGGGTCAGCCTGGGGGGTTGCCAAGAGCACCCCGGCAGGATATATCCCGCGCCGTTTCAAGGTTTCCGGGCTGGCTTGCGCCCCGCCCCCCGATTCGGGGACGGGCGTCGGTCCGGTTTTTCTTGGAAATCGAACCCCATTTCCGGATTGCGGCCCCGTCCGGGGCGCGCGTCCGGCACTCTCCGACGGAGGCAGTCGTGCCCAGAACAGTCGCGCTCGAGAAGATTCGCAATATCGGCATCACGGCGCATATCGACGCCGGCAAAACCACGACGACCGAGCGCATCCTCTATTACACGGGCAAATCCCACAAAATCGGGGAAGTGCACGACGGCAACACCACGACCGACTACATGGCGCAGGAACGCGAGCGCGGCATCACCATCACGTCCGCCGCCGTGACCGCCGAGTGGGAAGGCCACCGCATCAACGTGATCGACACGCCGGGCCACATCGATTTCAACATCGAAGTGAACCGCTCCCTGCGCGTGCTCGACGGCGCGATCTTCGTCATTTGCGGCGTGGCCGGCGTGCAGCCGCAGTCGGAAACCAACTGGCGCCTCGCCGACCGCTACAACGTGCCGCGCGTCGTGTTCATCAACAAGATGGACCGCACGGGTGCGGACTTCTACAAAGCCGTCGACTCGATGCACGAGAAGCTCGGCATCAAGACCGCGATCTGCCAATTGCCGATCGGGGCCGAAGGCGAGTTCAAGGGCATCATCGATCTCGTGCTGATGAAGGGCGTGGTGTGGCAGGGCGACGAGCTCGGCGCCAAGTTCAACGACATCCCGATTCCGGAAAACCTGGTCGAAAAGGCCAAGGAGTACCGCCAGCAGCTGCTCGACACCGTGCTCGGCATGGACGATACGGCCATGGAAGAGTTCTACGAAAAGGGCGACGTCTCGGTCGAGATGCTGAAGCGCTGCATCAAGAAGGGCGCCATCTTGGGCGAATTCCGCCCCGTATTCTGCGGCTCGGCTTTCAAGAACAAGGGTGTGCAGACGCTGCTCGACGCGGTCGTCGACTATCTGCCGTCGCCGGCGGACGTGCGCGGCATGCGCGTCGTCACCGAAGAGGGCGAGCCCGAGCGCTTCAAGCTCGCCAAGGACGAAGAGCCGTTCTCGGCCCTCGCGTTCAAGATGATCAACGACAAGTACGGCAACCTCACCTTCGTTCGCGTCTATTCGGGCGTGCTGCGTTCGGGCGACACCGTGCTCAACACCACGAAGGACGGCAAGGAACGCATCGGCCGCATGTTCCAGATGCACGCCGACAAGCGCGACGAAATCAAGGAAGTGTACGCAGGCGACATCGCGGCGTTCGTGGGCCTCAAGGACACGACGACGGGCGACACGCTTGCCGCCCCCGAAGATCCCGTGATCCTCGAGCGCATGGCGTTCCCGGTCCCCGTCATCGACATCGCGGTCGAGCCCAAGACCAAGGACTCGGTCGAAAAGATGGCGCTCGGCCTGCAGAAGCTCGTGGCTGAAGACCCGTCGCTTCGCCTGCGCACCGACCACGAGTCGGGCCAGACGATTCTGTCGGGCATGGGCGAGCTGCATCTCGAAATCATCGTCGATCGCCTGAAGCGCGAATACGGCGTGGAAGCCAACATCGGTTCGCCGCAGGTGGCCTATCGCGAGACGATTTCGAAGGCGCACACGGAAATCTACACGCACAAGAAACAGTCGGGCGGTTCCGGCCAGTTCGCCGAAGTGAAGATCAAGTTCGAACCGGTCGAGCGCAACGGCGGCGTGCAGTTCGAAGACAAGGTCGTCGGCGGCACGATCCCGCGCGAGTTCATCCCGGCGGTCGAAAAGGGCATCAAGGTGCAGTGCGAGCAGGGCGTGCTTGCGGGCTTCCCCACGGTCGACTTCAAGTACACGCTGCTCGAAGGCAAATACCACGACGTCGACTCGTCGGCCCTCGCGTTCGAAATCGCCGGCAAGGCCTGCTTCCGCGAAGGCATGAAGAAGGCCTCGCCGATCATCCTCGAGCCGATCATGGACGTGGAAGTCACGACGCCGCCCGACCATGTCGGCGACGTGGTTGGCGACTTGAACCGTCGTCGCGGCATCATCCAGAGCCAGGACCAGATCGCGACGTCGGTCATCATCCGCAGCCACGTGCCGCTGTCGGAAATGTTCGGCTACATCTCGGATCTGCGTTCGATGTCGAAGGGCCGCGCGTCCTTCACGATGCAGTTCGACCATTACGAACCCGTGCCGCGCAACATTGCGGACGAGATCATGGCCAAGAACGCGGCCTGATTCAAAGGTTCGACAACGACAAAAACGGCGTCGGCAGCAATGCCGGCGCCGTTTTCTTTTGGGTGCTTACGTCATGCAGGCGGCGTTGAGCAGGCCCACGCCGAGTGCAAACGCCGCATAGGTGGCGGCTGTCGCCGTGCGGCCGGCTTCGATATCGGCCGCAAGACCCGGCTTCAATATGCGGGCGACAAAAAAGACGCCGAGCTGGATCACGAGGGCGATCGCACTCCACACGGCCATGTCGGCGATGTTGAGGCTTTGCACGGTCGCCGAGGCGAGCGGGATCGCAAAGCCGAGCCCCGCCCCGCTGAGGCTGATGGCGGCGGCATTGTTGCCGGCACGGATGAGGGCGAGCTCGTTCCACGGCGTCACGCGCGTGTAGATCGCAAGGAAGACAGCCGCGTAGGCAAGGCACGCGCCGAAGAACAGCAGAAAATTCGGGATCGTTTCGAGATAGACCATGTTTGTCACCTGACGATGTGGGGGATGAAACGCGCGCGCGATCCGACAAGTTCGCCGTCGGCCCCACGCAAGGCGAGCCCGGCAGGCTGCGAGGCGACCATCCAGGTCGAGGCCAGCAGCTGGGTGGACCCGAGCTTGCCAAGCGGGGCCATCGCCTGCAGCACCACGGGCCCGTCGCGCGCATCGGCGGGCTCGGTGTCGCCGCCGGTCTGGGCAGCATCCAGGCCGTTTGCGAACAGCTTAACGCCCTCGCCGTTGCGGCCCAAGGCGGGCTTGGCGACGGCCGGGCCGCCGATGTCGCTGGGCTCGAGGCTCGCTTGCAGCAGGTTGGGATGGTTCGGGAACATCTCCCACAAGGCGGCCAGCATGCGCTTGTCGGCGAGCAGCATTTTCCAGGCAGGCTCGATCGTCAGAATTTCGGCATCTTCCATGTGCGCGCCGAACGCGTCGGCGAGCATCCAGCTCCACGGATAGAGCTTGAACAGCGTGCGGATGGGCGCATCGTCGCCGTCGAGAAATTTCTCGCCGTCCCAGCCGATCGCTTCGATGTCGAGCCGCTTTGTCGCAAAGCCCGCCGCTTCGGCGCATTTGGCGAGCAGATCGAGCGTGAGGGCGGCATCGCCGTCGCCCGCACCGCCGGCAAGATGCACAGGCAGGCGCGCAAGGCCCATTGCACCCCATGCCGCCCCGAGGCGCGCTTCGATCTCGTTCCATTGCAGATCGTCGGGGAAGTGCCGCTGCTGCCACGCGGCCTGGAACGTTGCCGCCTCGACCAGCAGCACCGGCGTTTCGGCGTTGTATTCGATGAGCTTGGGCGGGCTGCCGGGCACGTACGCAAGATCGAAGCGGCCGATCAGGTTGCGCTGCCCCTGGCGCCAGCTCTGCGCCACCATGCGCGCGGCAAGGTCGGAGAGGCCGAAGCGCGCATAGTCTTCGTCGGCCACGATGCGCTCGACGAGTTCGAGGCACAGCCGCTCGAGCTCGGCGCTCGCATCGTAGAGCGCATCGATCTCGGCTTTGTCGAACAGCACGCCTTCGCGCGGATCGATATAGACGGCACCGTCGTCGTAGGCTGGATCAAGCCCGAGCGAACGGGCAAGGACGCCCTCGGTGTCGGGCGAAGCGGGGGCGATCCACTGCATTACTTAAGGCGAGAGCGGCTCAGCCGCCGCTCGCGCGCCCGCCGCCCGACATGCCGAAGCCGCCGCGCTGCACAGGGACGGTCGCGGCCCGGCGTTCCTGCACGGGCGCACCCGTCGCCTGCTGCGGCCCACGCGGCATTGCTGCGGCTTGGCCGACGGGGCGCGGCGGCGGCATCATCCGGTCGTCGAAGCGGCCCATCGGCCGCGTGCCCGAATAGGCGCGGTTGTTCGCGTCGCGATAGAGCGGCTGAGCGCTCATGCCGCCGCCCATCATGCGGCCGAGCATGTAGCCTGTGAGCAGCGGCATGAACCAGCCGCCGCTCGCTTGTTGAACTTGTTGGGACGCTTGTCCGGCGGCGGCGGCAGCAGCGGGCACAGCCTCGCCTGCTGCCGCGGCAAGCTGTTCGGCGGACGGGCGGACGTCGGTCACGAGCTGGCAATTGGCAGCACCGAAGCGTTCTTCGCATGCGGTCTGGCTTGCAAAGGCCGGGGCAGTGCGCTGGTGGGCGGTGCGCGCATCGGCCAAGGCCTGGCGACAGGCGCTGGGATCCGACTGGCTGGCGCATTGCGCCTCGTCGCGGATGAATTCCGAAGCGATGTCGTTTTTGTCGTCGCAGGCGGCAAGAGCCAGGGCAGCGACCGACGCGAGCAGCAGGGGGCGGAGTTTGCGCATGCCCTCAATGTAGGCACATCGCGGCGCGCTTCAAGGGAAGAAAAAGCGTTGGAAAATCCATGGCATCGCCGTTGAATCCGCGCGTGGCGCCATACTTGCGCAAAATGCAAACTGAATTTTCGCAAATTTCTTTTTATCTATCTGATTTTGTTTGTGAATTTTTGTATCGGAAACGCATCGCCGAACGCATACTCGAAACAACGAGCGACGCTTGTCGTTTCTGGTTCCGGTTGCAAAATCAAGTCGTGAAGGAAACCCGGTATGTCGGATGCGCCATCGCCGTTCAAATTCGCCAAGGAACAGGTCTGGCAAGCGCGCGACGCGAACGGCAATGTGCGCGACGTTAAGGTCGTGCAGGGGCGCGCGCAGCAGCGCTGGAGCTTCGACGCGCAGAAGGCGATCTTTTTCGAAGGCCAGCCGGGCGATGCGGCCTATCTGATCGAAAGCGGCGAGGTTGCGATCGTCAAGAACGCGCCGCCGGGCAGTGCCGCCAAACACGTGCCGATCGCGCGCCTCAAAGCGGGCGACGTGTTCGGCGAATTGGCGCTGATCGACGGGCGCAACCGTTCGGCCTCGGCGATCGCGATCGGCAAGGTCGTGGTGCTGGTCATCGAGTCGTCGGATTTCGAGCGCGAGCTCGACGGGGCGGAGCGGCTGGTCGCCGACGCGTTGCACATCATGCTCGCCTATATCCGTGCGGTGCCGCCGCGCGATCTGTGGATCGACGGCAAGATGCCCGCCTTATCGGGGGAGATCAGCCGAGAAAAAGTCTCGCAGGTGCTGGCCGAGGCGGCCGGTCAATTCGCGAAGATCGAAAACGAATTTCTGCGTGCGCTCTACGCCAAGCTCGCCGACTACGTATTGGCGCGCATGCCCAAGCTCGGCGCGTGAATCCGGGTCAGCGATAAAGGATCAGCAGGCCGAGCGCCACCGTGCCGAGTGCGATGCGGTACCACGCGAACGGCGCAAAGCCGTGGCGCGCAACGAAGCCCACCACCGTGCGCACGACCAGCAATGCGGCAACAAACGCGGCCGCAAAGCCGACGGCGATCACGTTGAAATCTTCGGCCCCCAGCAACGCGCGGTTTTTGTAGAGGTCGTAGACGGTCGCCCCCAGCATCGTCGGGATCGCGAGGAAAAACGAAAACTCGGTCGCCGCCTTGCGGTCGACGCCGAGCAGGAGCGCACCCATGATCGTCGCACCCGAGCGCGACACGCCCGGGATCATCGCCACCACCTGGCAAGCGCCGATCTTGAGCGCCATCATCGGGCCGATTTGGTCGATCTCGTGCACGCGCGGCAGCGGCAGATTGCGCTCGATCCACAAAATCGCCACGCCGCCCGCGATCAGCGCCACCGATACGACCCACGGATTGAACAAAACACCTTTGATGAAGCCGTGCAGCGTGAAGCCGAGTACCAGCGCCGGCAGAAAGGCGAGGATCACGTTGCGCGCAAAACGCCGGTCGGCGGGCTCGCTCGCAAGTCCGAGTGCGACGCCGAACAATTTGGCGCGATAGACCCACAGAATCGCCAAAATGGCGCCAAGCTGGACGGCGATTTCGAACGTGTGGCCAGGCGGCCCGTCGAAGCCCAGCAAAGCGCTGCCCAGCAGCAGATGGCCCGTCGACGAGACGGGAATGAATTCGGTCAGCCCTTCGACCAGCCCGAGCAGAAGCGCATCGCCGTAAACGCCCAACCCCATCGCCCCGCAATCCCTTCGCTAGCTTCCGAGTACGGCGCTGCCCGCACTGAACATGCCGAACACCAGCGCCCCCACCACCGCAAACGCGAGCAGCCCCGCACTATAGCCCATTATCACGAGCCGCCCGTCGCGCTCGAGCAGGCCTACCGCGAGCAAGGCCAGGGCGATCGCGGGCGGCGGGTTGCCGAACGGAATGGGCGCGGCCAGCAGAATCGCAACCGGAATGCCGAAGAGGCCGATAAGCCGCTTGCCACCGCTCGAGGTCAGCACAGGCAAGCGCGGCTTCACGAACGATTCGAGCTTTTCGAGATAGGGGAGGAAGCGCCGTACGACATTGGCATAGGTGGCGCGATCGACCGTGCGATCGAGAAGTTTCGCCGGCAGCCATGGTTTTTCCACGCCGAGCAGCAGCAGCAGACACAAAAACGCGATGGGCAGGCCCGTGAGCGCAGAGAAGCCGGGTATCGAGAAGGGCAGGAAATTCGGCACGCACAGCAGCACGATCAAAGCGCCGAAGCCGCGCTCGCCCAATTCGCCGAGCATCTCGCGCAAGCTGATCGAGGCCCCGCGCGCCGGATCGAGAAGGCGCAAAAACACCGCCGACAAAGCGTCGGTATCGGAACCGTGCGGGGCGGACATGGAAAACCTCAGGGGGCAGAGGAAAAGCGCCCCGCTTCTAGGCGGGCACGCGCGGCAAGGTCAAGCTCTGTCGGTTATGCACCCGGCCCGAACACGACCCACATTTGCGTGTCCGGCGTGTGGTCTTCGAAACGATGCGCCTCGCCTGCCGCCGCAAACAGCATATCGCCCGCCGCAAACGGCACGCGCGCATCGCCGCGACGAAAGAATCCGCTGCCTGCCGTCACCAGATAGATCTCGTCGCGGTCGTGCGGCGTTTGCGGGTCGGGATTGGGCGGCTTGTACCAGCGCACTTCCAAGCCCGGCGTATTGAGCAACAGCGAAGACCGCCGCCCGGGCTCGAGCGGCGCATTTGCGGCTTCGGTCTGCGTTATGCGTGTCGGAGCGCTCAAGCCGCCGTGCCGCCCACGGTGAGCCGGTCGAGCAGCAAGGTCGGCTGGCCCACGCCCACGGGCACGCCCTGGCCGTCTTTGCCGCAGGTGCCAATACCCGGATCGAGCTTCATGTCGTTGCCGACCATGCGCACTTGGGTGAGCGCTTCGGGGCCGGCCCCGATCAGCATCGCACCCTTGACGGCCGGACCCACCTTGCCGTCTTCGATCAGATACGCCTCGGCCGCGTTGAACACGAATTTGCCCGACGTGATGTCGACCTGGCCGCCGCCGAAATTGACGGCGTAGAGGCCCTTCTTGACCGAGCGGATGATCTCGGCCGGATCGTGGCTGCCCGCCGCCATCACCGTGTTGGTCATGCGCGGCATCGGATGGTGCGCGAAGCTCTCGCGCCGGCCGTTGCCGGTCGGCTTCATGCCCATCAGGCGCGCATTCTGGCGGTCCTGCATGTAGCCCACCAGAATGCCGTCTTCGATCAACACGGTGCGCTGGGTGGGGGTGCCCTCGTCGTCGATGGTGAGCGAGCCGCGCCGATCGCGCAGCGTGCCGTCGTCCACGACCGTGACGCCGGGTGCGGCTACGCGCTGGCCCATGAGGCCGGAGAAGGCCGAGGTCTTCTTGCGGTTGAAATCGCCTTCGAGCCCGTGGCCGATCGCCTCGTGCAGCAGGATGCCGGGCCAGCCTGGCCCGAGGACCACCTGCATTTCGCCGGCGGGCGCGGGGATCGAATCCAGATTGACGAGGGCTTGGCGCACGGCTTCGTCGACGCCGTGCTGCCAATTGGCCGGATCAACAACTTGGCCGAACGCAAAACGCCCGCCCCAGCCGAAGCTCCCGCTTTCCTGGCGCTCGCCCTGGCCCACCACGACGGACACGCCGAGGCGCACGAGCGGGCGGATGTCGGCCAGGCGCTCGCCGTCGGCGCGCAGGATCTGTACCGCCTGCCATTCGCCCGCGATCGAGCACATGACTTGGCGCACGCGCGGATCTTTGGCGCGCGCATAGGCGTCGATGTCGGCGAGCAGCTTGGTCTTCTCTGCAAAGGCCATCAGTTCGAGCGGATTGTCGTCGGCATAGAGGCGCGCATTCGTCCCCTTGGGCCCGTCGGCAGCCGCACTGCCCGAATAGCCGGCTTTGGCGGCCGCAACCGTGCGCGCCGCGCGCTCGATGGCGCCATGGCTCAAGTCGGACGCATGCGCATAGGCGGCCGTTTCGCCCGCAATGGCGCGCAGGCCGAAGCCTTGCGTGGTGTCGAACGAAGCGCTTTTGAGCTTGCCGTCGTCGAAGGACAGGCTCTCGGACTGGCGGTATTCGAGATAAAGCTCGCCGTCGTCCATGCCGGAAAGGGCCGCTTTGGTCTGCGCTTGGGTCCGCGCGAGGTCGAGATTGCTGTCTGCGAAAAACAGCGCGTCGGTGCGGGCAAGATGGCTCATGGGCGGGGTCAAGCTCCGAAAGATGGGGGTACGCAGAAGAATGTAGGCGTATTGGCGCCGATTTCCAAATTGCGCGGTTTTCCACAGGTTCGGGGGCAAGGCTGGCCTCGCTAGCCGCGATATTGCATAACTCTAGGGGCTCCCCTCGAACGTCCGAGAGACCATGGAAACGCCGATTAAAGCCGCCGCTCAAGCCAACGACCATCCGCTGCGCCTGGCGCTTGCCAACGAGGTGCATGCGCGCCCGTTCCTGTCGCTGGCCGCCCCTGAGCGCGCCACGCACCTTGCCATGACGTCGGGCGAGCAGGGGGCGGCGGGCGACCATGCGCATCTCACGGCCCTGTGCCAGCGCTACGGTGTGGCGTTCCCGCCGCCGGGGGCCAATCATTTTGTGGCCGAGCTCGACGGCTATCGCCTCAAATGGGAGCGGCATACCGAATTCTGCACCTGGACCTTCCTGAAAGCGGGCGCTTTCGCCACACCGTTTGCGCAGAACGCGATCGACTTCGCGCCCCCCGATTGGGTTGCAGCGATCCCAGGCGCGCGCCTGGTGGCCGTGCATGTGGCCGTGCTTGCGCGCGCCGACGACAACCCGTCGCCCGAAGATCTCGGCGAATGGCTGCATGCCGACTATCTCGTCGGCAGCGTGGTCGCCGGGCGCGCGGCCACGGCTTGGACCGATTTCCGCCTGCACCCGGACGGGTTCGCGCGCATCGTCGTGCAGGACCACGGGCTCGGCACACGCCAGAGCGGGCGCTTGGTGCAGCGCCTGCTCGAGATCGAAACCTACCGCACGATGGCGATGCTCGCATTGCCAATGGCGCGCGAGATCGCACCCAAGATCAGCACGGTCGACAGCGACCTGCTCGCGATCATGGATGCGATGCCGAACGCCCAGGCTTTGTCCGAGCAGCGCGCGCTGCTCGACCGTTTGAGTGCGCTGGCGGGCCGCATCGAACAGGCGACGGCGGCGTCCGCCTTCCGCTTCGGGGCGGCCGTCGCCTATGCCGATCTCGTCGGCCACCGCACGCAGGAGCTGCGCGAGGAACGCATCGAAGGTCTGCAGACCTACCGCGAATTCCTCGAGCGGCGCTTTGCACCTGCCATGCGCACCTGCCAATCGACGGCCGAGCGTTTGACGCAATTGTCGCAGCGCCTCACGCGCGCGGTCGCGTTGCTGCGCACGCGCGTCGACATCGCGGTCGAAGCGCAGAACCAAGCACTGCTGGGCTCGATGGATCAGCGTGCCCGCCTGCAATTGCGCCTGCAGCAGACGGTCGAAGGCCTGTCGGTTGCTGCCATCACCTACTACACGGTGGCGCTGGCCGCGTATGGTGCGCGTGCGCTCGAAACGGCTGGCCTGCATATCGACAAGGACATCGCGACCGGCGTTGCGATCCCGATCGTCGCCGTCGCGGTATGGCTTGGCTTGCGTCGCTTCCGCAAATCCCTCGAAAAAGACGAGCGCAAATAGATGGCTGCCAAGAAGAAAACCGCCGCGAAAAAGAAACCAGCGGTCAAGAATCCCGGCAAGTGGGAGCGCGACCTCGGGCGCAATCAAGCCAACTACGAGCCCTTGTCGCCGATCGGGTTTCTCGCGCGTGCGGCATCCGTGTGGCCCAAGCGCACGGCCATCCTGCACGGGCGCATCTCGCGCAATTGGGCGCAGACGCATCTGCGCTGCAAGCGCCTCGCCAGTGCGCTTGCAAAAGTAGGCGTGCGCCGCGGCGACACGGTGGCCCTCATGGCGCCGAATATTCCGGCCGCCTACGAATGCGCGTTCGGCGTGCCGATGGCGGGGGCCGTGCTCAATGCCATGAATGTGCGGCTCGATGCCGACACGCTCGCCTTCCAGCTCGACCACGGCGAAACCAAAGTGCTGATCGCCGACACCGAGTTCGCACCCGTGATCGCCAAAGCGTTGGCCAAAGCCAAGCGCAAGCCGTTGGTGATCGACATCGATGATCCGGAAGGCCCCGGCGGCAAGCGCCTGGGGACGGCCGAATACGAGGATTTCATTGCGGGCGGCGATCCCGATTTTTCGCCCCTGAAAATCCGCGACGAGTGGGATGCGCTGGCGCTCAACTACACCTCGGGCACGACGGGCAATCCCAAGGGTGTCGTTTACCACCATCGCGGCGCCTATCTGAACGCGGTCGGCAACGTCATGGTCTGGGATCTCGGCCATTATCCGGTCTATCTGTGGACCTTGCCGATGTTCCACTGCAACGGCTGGTGCTTCCCTTGGGCGATCGCGGCGATGGCGGGCACCAATGTGTGCCTGCGGCGCGTCGAGGCACCCGCGATTTTCGCGGCCATCAAGGAACGCGGCGTCACGCACATGTGCGGTGCGCCTATCGTCATGAACATGCTGATCAACGCGCCCGAAGAAATGCGCGAGGATCCGCACCAGCCCGTGCGCATCATGACGGCGGCCGCGCCGCCGCCCGCCTCCGTCATCGAAAAGATGGAGCGCATGGGTTTCCGCATCACGCATGTCTACGGGCTCACGGAAGTCTACGGACCCGCCGTGGTGTGCGAATGGCACGACGAATGGAACGCGCTGCCGCCCGCCGAGGCCGCCGTGCGCAAGGCGCGCCAAGGCGTGCGCTATCCCGTGCTCGAAGGGCTGATGGTCGCCGACGAAAAGACGCTGAAGCCTGTACCGTCCGACGGGCAGACAATGGGCGAGGTCTTCATGCGCGGCAACATCGTGATGAAGGGCTATCTCAAGAACCCGGACGCGACCGCGAAGGCCTTCAAAGGCGGCTGGTTCCACACGGGCGATCTCGGCGTCGTGCACGAAGACGGCTACATCGAACTCAAAGACCGTTCGAAGGACATCATCATCTCGGGCGGCGAGAACATCTCGACGATCGAGGTCGAAAGCGCGCTCTACCGCCATCCCGACATTCTCGAGGCCGCCGTCGTCGCGCGGCCCGACGAAAAATGGGGCGAGACGCCGTGCGCGTTCGTGGCGCTTAAGGACGGGGCATCGGCCAGCGAGGCCGACATCATTGCCTTCACACGCCAGCATCTGGCAGGCTACAAAGTGCCACGCAAAATCGTGTTCGGTCCGCTGCCGAAGACATCGACGGGCAAAATCCAGAAGTTCCTGCTGCGCGAACGCGCGAAGACGGAAAGCTAACCGATCGAGGTATCATCGTGAGCGATCAGGTCCGCAAATACCGCCCCGGCACGATCGTGTTTCGCGAAGGCGAGTCCGGCGACTATGCGTGCCTCGTCAAGACCGGCGAGATCGAACTGCTGAAACTCGCCACGCCGAACGTGCCGCCCTTCGCCACCTTGCCGCCGGGCCACATGTTCGGCGAATTGGCGCTGCTCGATGGAAGCCCGCGCATGGCGACGGCGCGCGCAGGCGCCAAAGAGACCGAAATCGTCATCGTCGATCGCGTGCGCTTCCAAGCCAAAATCAAGAATCTGACGCCTACCCACCGCGAACTGTTCGAGTTCTTCGCGGGTTTCATCCGCGAGACGCCGATCTGGGTGAAGCCGAATTTCGATCAAGCGCCGCCGGAACTCGACGCGCGCGCCAAGCGCATCGCCACGCTCATTCCGGCGATCGAAAATTCGGATCGTATGAAGACCGGCGACGCCTTCATCGACGTAATGGTGAAAATGCTGGTCCATTACGCCAAAAGGCGTCTGCCGGCTTCCGGCTGAGAATTGCGCGTCCGGCTTCTAGCCGGACATGCGCATCATTTCGTCTTTGATTCGGAGTTTTTCGCGCTTGAGCGTGGCGACGACGCCGTCGTTGGGCATCGGCCGCGACTCTTCGTGGCTGAGCTCGGTGTCGATTTTGGCGTGCTTGGCTTGCAGCGAGCGGATGCGATCGGATTTTGGCATGGTCCCAACCTCCTTCGTCTTGCGCGAGCGTCCCGTTTCGTCACGAGACCGTCATGAAGCGTATGCCTCGTTCGAGGCGTGCGCAAGCGTATGGGAATATGCGGGCTTCTCCGAAGGTTGCATTCCCAGGCATATGCGCCGTTCATGCCCTTGATATCAAGGCGCCTCGCGCAGGGCCGAAAAAATTTTCCGCAATGGTGCGGAGTCTTTGCCGCGCTGCAGCATTAGGCGCGCATTCGCATGCGCGTCTTGCAGTCGCGCATGCGGCGCGCGCACTTGCCGTGCTGCCGCATCGTGTTCCAAGGCTTCGAGCTGCAGCTTTTCGGCGGCGAGCTCGGCGCGTTTGACGGCGGCGTAGAGGTCGGCCGCGTCGTGCGCCTTCAGCGCCCGGCGCGCTTGGCGCAGCGGGCCGACGATCTGCTTGCGCCAAGCGCGCGCATTCGCCTGCCAGCGCTTTGCGCGCGCGGCCGCAAGGGGGCCATGTCCGGTCGCCCCGTGCCAGATCGCGGCCAGCAGCAGCGGCACGTCGGCGCCGCACTCGTCTTGGAGTGCAAGGCACGCCTTCGCCACCCCCGGTTCGGCGTAGAGTGCGCACGCAAATTCCCACAGACCGTCGTTTCGCGGCCGCGATTTTGCTGCTACACTCGCCTTGGTTTTTGGCATCAAGTTGCTCCGGCCCCGCCGTCGATGGACGATCCGCTTTTCGAAGAAATCCGCCGCCAGATCGCCGAGTTGCAAAGCGCGCATCGCGATCTGGACGACGTCGTTGCGCGCCTGCTCGAGCACAGGCCCGTCGACATGCTGCAGGTCCAGCGCCTCAAAAAGCGCAAATTGGCGCTCAAAGACCAGCTCGCACGCCTCGAAAGCCAATTACTGCCCGATATCATCGCGTAGTGCTTTAGGCCGGTCCGCGTTTGGCGTCGCGTTTGCGTTCGTACATTTCGCGGTCCGCACTTTCGAGCAGCCGCGAAATGTCGTCGCCGCCGCGGAACGTGTACACGCCCCATGCGACCGACGGGCGGATCGACACGCCGCGCCAATCGAGCGCGCTGGCCTCGACTTGGGCGGCCAGGAAGGCGGCCTTCTCGTCGGCGAGCGGCTTGTCCATGTAGGTCAAGATCACGCCGAATTCGTCGCCGCCGAGGCGCCCGACCACGTCGGTGTCGCGCACATTGCTCACGAGCACGCGTGCGATGTGCGCGAGAAGTGCATCGCCCGCCGCGTGGCCGTGCGTGTCGTTGATGTTCTTGAGGCCGTTGGCGTCGAAATAGACGAGGCTCGAAGGTTGGTCGTAGCGCTCGGCGAAGGACTGCATGCGCCCCAATTCGCGCACGAAGGCGCGCCGGTTGAAGACCGGAATGAGGCTGTCCTGGTCGGCGAGCCGTTCGAGATGGGCGCTGCGCGCATTGGCTTGGGCCGCTTCGCGGCGCAGTTTATCGACCTCGGCCATCAGCCGCATGATCGCGTCGCGGACCTTGGGCGTGAATTCGGCTTCCGGAATGCCCAGCACCAGCGCCATGTCGACCGGTGTGCGCAAGCCGACGGCTGCACCCGTCGGCGCACCGGCGGGCCGGGCAACCGAGTCGGCGCGTTTGACCGGCGTTGCCGGGCCGGGGCCCTGGATTTTGGTGGGATCGCCGATTTTCATCCGCTTGCCGCAGAAATAAGCTGCCGAGTCTTTGAAATACCACAGCCGCCGGAAAAAGAACGCATCGTTCTTCCCCTGGCGGACCCTGCCTCCCTATAGTGGCTTGGACGTCGGGACGAACGCAACGCGAAGGAAGACGCAACGCATGGCCAAAAAGCCGCTGGTCGGGATCATTATGGGCAGCCAGTCGGACTGGGAAACCATGCGCCATACCGCCGAAATCCTGACCCAATTGGGCGTGCCGCACGAAACGCGCATCGTCTCGGCCCATCGCACGCCCAAGCGCCTCTACGACTACGCCAGCGGCGCGGCATCACGCGGGCTTTCCTGCATCGTGGCGGGGGCGGGCGGGGCTGCCCATCTGCCCGGCATGGCGGCTGCCCTCACGCGCCTGCCGGTGTTCGGCGTGCCGGTCGAATCGCGGACGTTGAAGGGGCTCGACTCGCTGCTGTCGATCGCCCAGATGCCGGCCGGCATTCCGGTGGGCACGCTCGCCATCGGCAAAGCGGGGGCAACGAACGCAGGGCTCTTAGCCGCCGCCGTGATCGCCCTTGGCGATGCGAAGATCGCGGCCGCTCTCGACCGTTTCCGCGCGGCCCAGACCGCCAAGATCAAGCAGAAACCCGCAAAATGAGCGTGAAGCGTCTGCCGCCCGGGGCAACGATCGGGATCTTGGGCAATGGCCAGCTCGGGCGCATGGCGGCACTTGCCGCGGCACGGCTTGGCTATCGCACGCACTCGTTCGGGCCCGAGGCGGATGCACCGGCCGCTCAAGTCTCGAGCCGTGCCATGGTCGGCGACTATCGCGATGCGGCCACGTTGAAGGCCTTCTTCGCCGCCTGCGACGTCGTGACGTACGAGTTCGAGAACATCCCGCTCGAAGCGCTTGCAGGTGTCGCGCAAGCCAGCAAAACGCCGCTCTACCCGTCGGCCAAGGTGCTGGCGATCTGCCAGGACAGGCTTGCGGAAAAGACCTTCCTCAACCGCATCGGCATTGCGACGGCCCCGTTCGCGCGCGTGCGCAATCGCCACGATCTCGAGATGGCGCTTGCCCATCTCGGCCGGCCGGCCGTGCTCAAGACCACGCGCATGGGCTACGACGGCAAGGGCCAGATCAAGATCGGGCCCAAGACGCCGATCGATGCGGCGATGGCCGTGCTCAAAGGGCAAGAAGGCATTCTCGAAGGCTTCGTCGATTTCGAACGCGAGATCTCGGTCGTGATCGCGCGCGGGCGCGGCCAGATCGCAAGCTACGTGCCGGTCGAAAACCGCCACGCGCACCATATTCTCGACGAGACGATCGCACCTGCACCCGTGTCGCGCGCCGTTGCCCAGCAGGCCGAAGCGATCGCCCATCTGGTCGCGGCCAAGCTCGCCCTTGTGGGCGTGCTCGCGGTCGAGATGTTCGTCACGCGCCGGGGCCGCGTGCTCGTGAACGAGCTTGCCCCGCGCCCGCACAATTCCGGCCATTGGACGATCGATGCGTGCCCGGCAAGCCAGTTCGACCAGCAGATCCGCGCGGTCGCAGGCCTGCCGCTCGGCTGCCCCGAGCGCCACAGCGACGCGCGTATGAAAAATTTGATCGGCGACGATGTGCGCAAAGTCCCTGGCTTGCTCGCCGATCCGAACGCGATCGTGCATCTCTACGGCAAAGCCGAACCGCGCCCCGGCCGCAAGATGGGCCACGTCACGTGGCTGGCCCCAAAGGGTTCGGCGAAGAAGGGGCGTTAGCGCGCGCGGCTGAAGTGCGCGCGCAGAGGGGCGAGCGGGTTCGGGAGTTTTCCGAACATGGCTTTGACGCTTGCCGTCGCCTTCGGGATCGCCATCACGTTGGCGATGCGCCGGTCGAGGAAGCGCCACGTGTCTTCCTGGTTTTCCGACTTGTCTTCGAGCCAGAAGAGCAGCGTCGTCGAATAGACGCCGGCGGCCAAACCGCGCTTGGAATAGAAATTGAAATCCGTGGCACGGTCGCCCGCCAGATGCCAGACCGCATCGACCGTGCGCCAAACGGTCTGCAGCGAGGTCGCCACACCTGTGGGCAAGGCCAGCACGGCAAGGGCGCGGCGCACTGCCTCGCGATGGGGGCCGAGCGGGGCCAGGCGCGCGCGGATCGCGGCGGCGATTTTCTCGCGCACTTTGAGCGTGGCGAACTTTTCGTCCACCGTGCAGGCCTCGACCATCGCGCGGTCGGCCATGGCGCACCAATGGGCGATCGCTTCGACCGGGCCACCCGGGAACACGCGCAACGCCGTCAGCGGATCGTAGCCCGCATCTTCGGCCGCGCGTGCCAACACGGCGGCGGTCCAGCCGTCGAACGCGATGTGCGGGAGGGCTGCTTCGCAAATACGGTCGCGGGCAAGGGCGCGGTCGAAGCTCATTTTTGCGTCTCCTGGTTTTGCGAGCCCGCGCGGTCGGCTTCGGCGCGGCGGCGCATTTCTTCGACGAAGCCGAACTCGGCGAGATCGTCCATGCGCTGGGGATAAAGGATTCCGTCGAGATGGTCGCATTCGTGCTGCACCACGCGGGCATGGAAGCCTGCGACCGTGCGCTCGATGCGCTCACCCTCGAGGCCGTAGCCGCTGTAGCGCAGATGCGTGTAGCGGTTGACCTTGCCGGTCAAGCCCGGCACCGACAGGCAGCCCTCGAACGCGGCGTTGGCGGTTTGGCCCAGCGGCTCGAGCACGGGGTTGATCAGCACGGTCAGATCGACCGGCGTGTCGCCTTCGATGCCGGTCGTGCGCTCGGGCCGCACGAAAAACACGACGACGCGCAGCGGCACATAGACTTGCGGGGCGGCAAGGCCCGTGCCGGGCGCGTCGATCATCGTGTCGATCATGTCGGCCACGAGATCGCGAATCGCCGGGTCGGTCGGGTCTTCGACCGGGTCGGCGACGCGAGCAAGCACCGGGTGCCCCATGCGGGCGATTTTGAGAATGGCCATGTTGCTCAAGCATATGGCACGGTGGGTGGCAGCCGAAAAGGGGCCAATCGAGGCTTTGCAAGCCCGCGAACCCTATGTTATAAGCCCCGGCTCATTCGGTTGATGGAGGGTCGCGCGGTTGCCTTGAGGCGGTCGGGATGCTCCCTTAACCTCTTGAAACGGTTATGGAAAGGAGCACGGCCCCCGTGCAAGTCATCGTTCGCGACAACAATGTCGACCAGGCCCTGCGCGCGCTCAAGAAGAAGATGCAGCGCGAAGGCATTTTTCGGGAAATGAAGCTGCGCCGCCATTTCGAGAAGCCCTCGGAAAAGCGCGCGCGCGAAAAGGCCGAAGGCGTGCGTCGCCTGCGCAAGCTGCAGCGCAAGCGCCTGGAGCGCGAAGGCTTCTAAGCTTCCGTTCGATTTCGCGGGTTTCCGCCAAAGCCGCCTGGGCCTGCCCCGGCGGCTTTTTGGCATTCAGAGCGTTTCGACGATGTAGCCCTTGGTGCGCGCTTTGCGCGCAAATACGGCATCGGCTGTGACCAGCTTAACCCGCAGTGCGCGCGCTACGGCGAGATAAACGCAATCCTGTGCCGCATGGTCGAGCTCAAGGGCAAGTGCCAGACTCGCACGCCCCAACTCGGCACTGTCGGGCTCGAAACCGACAGCTTTGCAAAAATCTTCGTGCACGAATTGCGCATGAGCAACGGTCCAACCGTTCAGCTTTGCCGCGCGGCGGATGAGATTGGCAAGCTCGGTGCGCAACTGCGGTGGTGCGGCCAAACCCGGCGTGCGGAGGAGTCGCAAGGCCGCTTCGGCCTCGGTCTCGTGGAAAAGCACGATGCCGAAAATGCTGGCATCGAGGACGCAACTCATCGCCGATCGCGGTCCGCGCGAATCATCTCAAGCGACGATGGCCCCTTCCACTTGCCCTTCATTTCGCGGGAGAGGGCTTCTATGCGATCCAATGCCGCGTGCCGCTCGGCGCGCATCGCAGCCTCGTCGAGCGCTTTGCGCGCGAGATCTGCGACCGACACGCCTTGGTCCTTGGCCTGAAGCTTCAGCGCGTTTGCCGTCTTTTCGGATACGCCGCGTACGAGGATGTCGGGCATGGGGATATCTCCAATGATATCGAAAATGATATCACTGCTGCCGCGCTGCGGTCAAACGAAGCCGCAGCCGGGCGCTCGCGCGCGCATGAAAAAGCCCCCGGCCATATCGCGTGCGATGCGGCCGGGGGCTTGTTTTGTCCGAAGGGACGCGGGGAAGGCTCAGTGCCCGCCGCTCATCGCCTTCACGATGTCTTCGACAACCTTCTTGGCGTCGCCGAACAGCATCATCGTGTTGTCGCGGAAGAAGAGCTCGTTTTCGACGCCCGCATAGCCCGAGGCCATCGAGCGCTTGATGAACAGCACGGTCTTGGCCTTCTCGACGTCGAGGATCGGCATGCCGTAGATCGGGCTCTTGGGATCGGTTTTGGCGGCCGGGTTCGTGACGTCGTTGGCGCCGATCACGAATGCGACGTCGGCTTGCGCGAAGTCGCGGTTGATGTCGTCGAGTTCGAACACTTCGTCGTAGGGCACGTTGGCTTCGGCAAGCAGCACGTTCATGTGGCCCGGCATGCGGCCGGCCACCGGGTGGATCGCGTAGCGCACCGACACGCCTTCCTTCTTCAGCATGTCGGCCATTTCGCGCAGCGCATGCTGGGCTTGCGCCACCGCCATGCCGTAGCCCGGCACGATGATGACCGAGGACGCGTTTTTCATGATGAACAGCGCGTCGTCGGCCGAGCCCTGCTTGACCGGGCGCTGTTCTTTGACACCGCCCGCAGCGGCCCCGGCGGCCGCATCGGTGCCGAAGCCGCCCAGGATCACGTTGAAGATCGAGCGGTTCATGCCCTTGCACATGACGTAGGACAGGATCGCACCCGACGAGCCGACGAGAGCGCCAGTGACGATCAGCAGCGAGTTCTGCAGCGTGAAGCCGATGCCGCACGCAGCCCAGCCCGAATAGCTGTTCAGCATCGACACGACGACCGGCATGTCAGCCCCGCCGATCGGCAGGATCAGCAAGAAGCCCAACGCCAGCGACAGGATGACCAAGCACCAGAAGGCGGCGGGGCTGCCCGTCATCGACAGCCACACGATGTTGGCGACGATCAATACGCCGAGAAGTGCGTTGAACGGATGCTGCATCGGGAACTGCAGGGGCGCACCCGAGACGAGCCCCTGGAGCTTGGCAAACGCCACGAGCGAGCCCGTGAAGGTGATCGCACCGATGGCCGTGCCGATCGCAAGCTCGACGAGGCTCGCGGCCTTGATCGCACCCGGAATGCCGATGCCGAAGCTTTGCGGCGAATAGAGGGTTGCGGCCGCCACGAACACGGCAGCGAGGCCCACGAGGCTGTGGAACGCGGCCACGAGCTGCGGCAGGGCGGTCATCTCGATGCGCAGCGCCACGAACGTGCCGATCGCACCGCCGATGACGATGCCGGCCAGGATGAGGCCGAACGAACTCGTCTGCGGCAAAGCGAGCGTGGTGAGGATCGCGACGGCCATGCCGACGACACCCCACATATTCCCGCCGCGCGCCGTTTCCGGGCTCGACAGGCCGCGCAAGCTCATGATGAAGCAGATCGACGCAAACAGATACAGAAGCGAAGCGGCATTGGCACCCATGGCTGATATCCCCTTTGCCTATTTCTGCTTCTTTTTGAACTTGGACAGCATGCGCTGGCTCACGACGAAGCCGCCGAAGATGTTGACCGAAGCCAGCACCACGGCAAGGAACCCCATCGCCTGGCTGAAGCCGACGGCCGAAGCCCCGGCCGCGAGCAGAGCGCCCACGATGATGACCGAGCTGATCGCGTTGGTGACGGCCATCAGCGGCGAATGCAGGGCCGGCGTCACGCGCCACACCACGTAGTAGCCGACGAACGTGGCGAGCACGAGCACGGTCAAGCCCATGGTCAGCGCATCGGGGCCGGCACTCGCACCCACTTCGGGCGACATGGCGGCTTGGGCGGCAAGCTCGCGCGCTTTGGCGGCAAGCGAAGCCGCGTCGGTCGCAAGCTGTGCAGCCCGGTCGAGAAGGGCAGAATCGGCCATGGTTTTGGCTCTCCGTTAAGACGCGAAATTCGGATGCACGATCTGGCCCTCGCGGGTCAGCAGCGATCCTTTAATGATTTCGTCGGCAGGGTCGATGCTGAGCGTGCCGTCTTTGGCGACGATCAGCTTCAGGAACTCGGCCAAGTTGCGCGCATAGAGGGCGGAGGCATCGACCGCCACGCGCGAGGGCACGTTGGCATAGCCAACGATCTTCACGCCATGCGCCACCACGATCTGGCCGATGGCACTGCCTTCGCAATTGCCGCCGTTTTCGACCGCCAAATCGATCACGACCGAACCGGGCTTCATCGAAGCTACCATCGCGTCGCTGACGAGGCGCGGGGCGGGACGGCCCGGGATGAGAGCCGTGCAGATCACGATGTCCATTTTCTTGATCGTTTCGGCGATCAAGGCGGCTTGCTTCGCCTTGTAGGCGTCCGACATTTCCTTGGCGTAGCCGCCCGAGGTTTCGGCCTGGCGGGCTTCTTCGTCGTCCACGAACACGAACGTCGCACCCAAGCTTTCGACCTGTTCTTTGGCGGCCAAGCGCACGTCGGTTGCCGAGACGACAGCGCCCAAGCGCCGCGCGGTCGCGATCGCCTGCAGGCCTGCAACGCCCGCACCCATCACAAGCACCTTGGCGGGGGCGACCGTGCCGGCCGCCGTCATCATCATCGGGAAGGCGCGGCCGAACTGTTCGGCGGCGTCGATCACGGCCTTGTAGCCTGCGAGGTTCGCCTGGCTCGACAGTACGTCCATCGCCTGCGCGCGCGTGATGCGCGGCACGAGTTCCATGGCAAAGGCGGTAAGGCCTTGGGCAGCGAGCGAGCCGACCTGCTCTTTATTGCGGTAAGGATCGAGCTGCGAGACGACGACCGCACCCTGCTTCAAGCCGGCGAGTTCGGCCGTACCGCCGTTTTCGGCGGCCGTCAGCGGGCGGCCGACTTTCAAGAGAATGTCCGACTGGGCGAGCAGGCTCGCCGTGTCGGCCACGATCTCCGCACCGGCATCGACAAAGGCTTGGTCCGGGATCGCCGCCGAGAGGCCGGCCCCCGCTTCGACCGCAAAGCTCAAGCCAAGCGGCTTCATGCGCTTGATCGAGTCCGGTGTCGCTGCCACGCGCGCTTCGAATGCGCGGCGTTCTTTGGGGATGCCAACCTTCATGCGCGTCTCCCGGCCAAGCCCGCCCAAAGCCGGTAGGGCCGGGCCGCTTGTCTCGAAAATGGTGCGGCACAATGCCAACCGCGACGCCCTTTGCCAAGCGCCGATTTTGGGAACGATGCCCTTACGGCAAGGAATATCGTTTTAGAGCGTGATTGTTTGGTTTTGAATCGATAGGGGATTCCCAAAGGCTGCGAATTCTGATTCAAGCTTGGTACTGGATTGGAGGCCAGCATGGATGCGGGTAGCCTATT
>Ga0315907_10000859_pt1 | contig 41780 bp, 37 predicted proteins | sample LakEriMetagenome_3_FD_203525 | JGI IMG/M metagenome (GOLD analysis project Ga0315907, IMG submission 203525) | Freshwater fungal communities from buoy surface, Lake Erie, Ohio, United States - Buoy 12 MA123 | ecosystem: Environmental > Aquatic > Freshwater > Lake > Lake biofilm | place: USA...
GCCATCAAAGATTATTACTCTGACGTTATTCCGCTGAAGGCTTTACAGCCCCACCTGTTACATCAGCTGCGACAACATCGCCTGCTTCGGTATCCCAGAAGCCGTAGCGTGGATTGATTTTAACGCCGAGCTCTTTAGCTTTTGCAGAAAGTAGTTTGCCTAGTTGTGTTGCAACATCGGCTTCGGCAACGCCAGATTGGGCAAGCGCTGATGTAATGCGTTCAGAGATAAGAATTGCGCGGACATAGGTATCAAAATCTTGTGGTGCAATCGCAGCGTTAACTAAGTTCTTTGGAAGTTCAGCGTCGCCACCGAGAGATTGAGAGATCTGCTGCTTACGAGCTACAACCTGGCTTGAGGTAATTTCTAGATCCAACTCTTTAGCAATCTCATCAAAGGTGTGCATCAAAATTTTAAAGCGAAGCTGGCCGCGGTTTAGCGCATCGCCAGTTTCGAGCTGCATCTGAGATGTATCAACCTTTGAGCGCTCTGCCATCACCGCATCGATGCTGCTCTGTAGTTCGGTTTGGGTAATTTTAAAGTCACCAACTGTTGCTGCTTCATTGGACTGTGAGCAGCCGGTAAGGAGCAACCCTGTTGCGATTGTTAGGGCTACAAGGATCTTCTTCACGTGGTGCTCGCTTTCGTTAGCTGGTTGACGACCTCAGTTACCCAGGTCAGGAGAGAAGTATCCACTATTTCAGCCGTGGGATTAGACGGGTTCCATGCAGGGTTTTTCGGCAATGTGACCAGCGCAGTATTCGTTGGGCCCTTATAGATAGACCCTGGATACAACCGTGCAAGTCGTAATTGACGTGATTCGGGCAGGGAAATTGGTGACAGGCGTAAGAATTTTCCAGTGGCAACGACTTCGCGGATTCCTTGTGATTTAGCTAGTGCGCGCAATTGTGCAACTGCCAGAAGCGCTACAGCTTCTTCGGGAAGTTCGCCGAATCTATCTAGTAACTCTTCACGAATTGATTGCACATCTTCCGGTTTAGCAACATCTGCTAAACGGCGATAGAGATCAAGTCTTAAACGCTCTCCTGGTACATAACTTTCGGCCAGATGCGCATTAACTGGAAGCTCGACTTTACATTCGTGGCTTTCTTCTTCCTTATCAATAATGCCTGTCTTGTAATCATTAACCGCTTCACCAACCATGCGCATATACAAATCAAATCCGACATCGGCAATGTGTCCTGATTGTTCACCGCCCAGTAAGTTACCGGCGCCGCGAATTTCCAGATCCTTAAGTGCAACGCGCATACCTGCGCCTAAGTCAGTGTTCGTCGCAATTGTTTTCAAGCGATCTAGTGCAACCTCGGTAAGTGGTTGATCTTGCGGATAAAGGAAGTAGGCATATGCACGATCGCGGCCACGACCAACACGACCGCGCAACTGGTGCAGTTGTGAAAGTCCGAAGTTTTCAGCGCGCTCCACAATTAAAGTATTGGCATTTGCAATATCTAGGCCGCTTTCGACAATCGTGGTGCAGACAAGTACATCGAAGTCGCGGTTCCAGAACCCCAGGATGACATCTTCAAGTGAACCTTCGGACATCTGTCCATGTGCGATGCGAATACGTGCTTCTGGAACTAACTCTTGGATCTTTGCCGCCGCGCGATCGATAGATTCAACGCGGTTATGGATGTAGAAGATCTGCCCATCGCGCAATAGTTCGCGGTGAATTGCTGCGCGAATCTGCGCATCTTCACTTGGTCCAACGTAGGTAAGGATCGGATGGCGCTCTTCGGGTGGCGTTGTAATCGTCGACATCTCGCGAATACCTGTAACCGCCATTTCCAAGGTGCGCGGAATAGGCGTTGCCGACATCGCTAAAACATCGACAGTTGTGCGCATCTTCTTAAGCGATTCTTTCTGCTCAACGCCAAAGCGTTGTTCTTCATCGACAATAACAAGTCCCAGATCCTTGAAGATCACATCTTGTGAAAGCAGGCGATGGGTTCCGATTACAACATCGACGCTACCCGCCGCTAATTCGGCAAGGATCTCTTTCGATTCTTTAGCGGTGTTAAAGCGTGACATTCCGGTGACGCGAATTGGGAAACCTGAATATCGTTCTGCAAAAGTCTTGGCATGCTGCTGCACAAGTAGCGTTGTTGGAACTAGAACTGCGACCTGCTTGCCATCTTGCACCGCTTTAAATGCTGCGCGAATTGCGATCTCGGTCTTTCCATAACCAACATCGCCGCAGATGATGCGATCCATTGGGTAAGGCTTCTCCATATCGCGCTTTACTTCTTCGATAGTCGAAAGCTGATCCGGGGTTTCAATGTAAGAGAAGGCATCTTCTAACTCGCGCTGCCACGGCGTATCAGCAGAGAATGCATAACCAGGTGAAGATGTGCGTGCGGCATATAAGCGAATTAACTCGCCAGCGATCTGTTTAACCGCTTTGCGGGCGCGACCCTTTGCTTTCTGCCATTCGCCGCTGCCGATGCGGTGCACTGCAGGTGCTTCACCGCCAACGTATTTGGAAACTTGTTCCAAAGTATCTGTAGGGACAAAGATGCGATCTCCGGGTTGGCCGCGTTTAGCGGGTGCGTATTCAATAACTAAGTACTCGCGAGTGACACCATTGATGGTGCGCTGCACCATCTCGACATAACGACCTATGCCGTGTTGCTCATGCACCACAAAGTCACCTGCGCGCAGTTCAAGCGGATCAACAGCTTGTTTACGTTTTGAAGGCATACGTACGCCATCTTTTGCCGATGCCTTACTTCCAGTTAAATCACGTTCGGTCATAAATAGAATTCGCGATTCAAGGGAAGTGAATCCATGAGCAATGGATGATTGCGTTATATGAATCGTTGCCTTAGTTGGGATTGCTTTTAGCTCTGGCGTAATGAAGACCGGCAGATCGGCATCGCGGAAGATGCCGGCATAGCGTTCAGCCATTCCTTGGCCAGCAGTTGAGAAGATAATTGAAAATCCTTGGCTTACCGCTTCCTGCATTGCGGCAACTGCGCGATCGGCATCTCCTCGCAGCGGATCTATAGCGCTGAAATCTAAGAAGGTGGCTTCGGTATCTAAATCCGTACCAAATGGATTAAAGGCGCGTTGCTTTAAACCGCAACGAACTACTTCTTCATTTAGCGCATCCCATGAAAGATAGGTCGCATCCGTAACAGGTAAGGGCGCAACAGCACCGAGGGCAGCATGCGACCAAGCGGCTTCAAAGAACTCTTCATTTGTGGCAAGTAAATCCATCGTGCGCATACGAATTCGTTCGTCATCGATAAATACAACTTCACTACCTGCTGGAACTCTTTGAAAAATTGTCTCTGTTTCTTTTATAAGAATGGGAATTAGCGATTCCATTCCTTCGGAAATGATGCCTTGCGCCATGCGATCGAGAATTTCTAGCGCTGCCGGGTACTTATCCTTTGCACTTTCCGCTTGTGCGCGAATTTCTTCGGTTAGCAAAAGTTCGCGACACGGCAGAATTGAAAGCTTTCCAACAACTGGGCTGGTGGTTCTCTGCGATGAAACTTCGAAATAACTTAACTCTTCAATCTCATCACCGAAGAAATCAATTCTTATCGGGTGTTCCGATAGCGGTAAGAAGAGATCAACGATTCCACCGCGCACGGCAAACTCACCACGCTTTTCAACTAAGTCGGTGCGGGTATATGCCAACTGTGTTAAGTGCTCCACCAAAGTAGTTAGATCTACTTCGCCGCCAATCTCTAAAGTTTGCAGAGGCGATGTTGCTAAATTGGCGATGAATCTATGTATTACTGCGCGGATTGGTGCAACAACTATTGGGTTCTCTAAATCTTTTCTCGCAAGCGTTGATAGCGTCGCTAACCTTCTGGCAACAGTGTCACTGCGCGGGCTTAAGCGCTCGTGAGGCAGAGTTTCCCAAGCCGGAAATTCGAGAACGTTTTGATGTAACTCTCGGAGTTCGCTCGCTAAATCCTCAGCGCCACGACTTGAGCTAGTGATTACAAGTAGCGGTTTACTCTGCGCGCGCAGTGCAAGCAAAAATGGATAGGTCGGAGCTGGTGAAATTATCTTTTGCGCTCCGTCGATACATGATGCAACGGCAGTATCTGCCCCAAGCATCTGCACTAATGCGCGCATTTGATCAACCCTTTCCAATATGTGAGAAAACGCAATCCCTACGGGCGATTTATCAAGAGAAAACGCCGTAAGGCCCCGTTCCCAAAAGGGAGGGGGCTTGATGGATCAAGTCTAACGCGAGTAATCGCGTATCAAACTCATGAGTATTCCTGAGAGGATATGCCCGTGACACAGAGCCCCGCTAACGCCAATAACATCGCAAGCGATGATGCGATTTTGCGTAGCGATGTACGCAAGCTTGGCGATCTTCTAGGTCAATCACTTGTTCGCCAAGAAGGACAAGAGCTTCTCGATCTTGTTGAATCTGTGCGTAAAGCAGTCCGCGAAGGCGGCGGTATTGAATTACTAGAAAAACTCTCTGTCGAAGATTCTGTGCAATTGGTGCGCGCCTTTAGTACTTACTTTCATTTAGCAAATGTTGCAGAACAAGTTCACCGCGCACGTGTACTTGCGCAATCTCGCGCAGTAGGCGGCTCTTGGCTAAGCCGCGCTATCGATAAAATTGAAGAGGCCTATAAAGCACAAACTCCGGGCCACTCCTTTACTCACGCAGATTTAGAGCAATGGGTTAGCGAACTTATGGTTCGTCCCGTATTTACCGCACACCCAACCGAAGCTGCGCGCCGGTCAATCCTAAATAAACTTGGTGAAGTTGCAAAGTTGTTAGACCAAGATTTAAATCCGCGCCAGAACGAGCGCTTGGCAGAAACTGTCGATCTGCTTTGGCAGACCGATGAGCTTCGTTTAAATCGCCCAGAACCACTAGATGAAGCGATGAATGCGCTTTATTACCTAGATGATCTTGCTTTAAATACCGTTCCAGAAGTTTTAAATGATTTTGCGCGCGAACTAAAGCGCCTTGATATCGATCTGCCAGTAACTGCCCGTCCACTTACCTTCGGTACTTGGATCGGTGGCGATCGCGACGGTAATCCAAATATCACTGCGCAAGTAACTGAAGATGCGATTGCCCTCCAAGTTGCCCACGCGATCCGCACTTCGATTTCAGCGATGGATGAACTGCGTCAGATGCTCTCAATTTCGACTCGCATAGTTGGTACAACTCCTGAATTACAAGCCTCTATTGAAGAAGATCTAAAGAATATTCCAGAGTTTGAGCCACGCTTTTTACGTTTGAATCAACAAGAGCCGTATCGCCTTAAAGCAACTGCTATCGCGCACCGTCTGGCATTTACGCGCAATCGCCATGCATCTCATGCGCCACACGTTCCAGGGCGTGACTATGCGAACTCTGCAGAACTAATTGCAGATTTAACTTTGATGCGCGATTCATTGGCTGCCCATCGTGGCGAGTTAATCGCAACCGGCTTTCTAGAGCGCACAATCCGCAGTATCGCGGCCTTTGGACTTACCCATGCAACTCTCGATGTTCGTGAACATTCCGATGCTCACCACAACCTTTTAAAGCAAGTAATGCCTGCTGGCTACATTGACCTGTCACATAATGAAAAGTTTCCAGTACTTATTTCAGAGTTAGCGAAGAAGAGTCCACTTGATCTAACGACTTTAGATGCAGCCGGCAAGAAGACTTTCGATACCTTTAAAGCTATTGATGATCTAATCGCCAGATTTGGCCCTGAAGTCATCGAGACTTACATCATCTCAATGACAAAGGGTGCGGATGATCTAGTTGCTGCAACGGTAATTGGTAAGGCTGCCGGCCTGGTTGATCTTGATAAGAAGATCGCCAAAATCGGTTTTGCACCACTTCTTGAAACTGTTGCAGAACTTCGTGCCGCTGGTGCGATCCTAGAAAAGCTTCTTTCTGATCCAACATATCGCGCGCTCGTTGCGCTGCGCGATGATGTGCAAGAAGTGATGTTGGGATATTCAGATTCAAATAAAGATGCAGGTATTGCAACAAGCCAGTGGGAGATCCACCGTGCACAACGTGCTTTGCGTGATGTTGCGATGAAGTACGGCGTGAAACTTCGTTTATTCCATGGTCGCGGTGGTTCTGTCGGCCGCGGCGGCGGACCAACTTATGATGCTTTGGTTGCACTTCCATGGGGCTCAGTTGATGGTCAGATCAAGATGACTGAACAAGGCGAAGTTATTAGCGACAAGTACGCACTTCCCGCACTTGCTCGCGAAAATGTTGAGTTAACTCTTGCCGCATCTCTTGAGGCAACGATTCTTAATCGCGCGGCGCGTCAAAGCCCAGAAGATTTAGCGCAATGGAACGAATGCATGAACTTGATTAGCGATAACTCTTTTGCGCGCTACCGAAAGTTGATTGACCATCCTGATCTTCCTGCTTACTTCTATGCCTCAACACCGGTAGAACAACTTGGAAATCTCTTCCTGGGTTCACGCCCATCACGTCGCCCAGATGCTGCAGGTGGGCTTGATTCACTGCGTGCGATTCCGTGGGTATTTGGTTGGACCCAATCACGACAGATCGTGCCAGGTTGGTTCGGTGTTGGTACCGGACTTAAGGCAGCGCGCGAGGCTGGTAAATCTGATGTATTAAAGAAGATGCTTAAGGAATGGCACTTCTTCCACACCTTTATTAGTAATGTGGAGATGACTTTAGCTAAGACTGATCTAGTAACTGCAAAACGTTATGTAGAAACTCTGGTTCCGACCGAGCTTCATCACTTCCTCGACACAATTACTGAGGAATTCGAGCTGACAGTTAAAGAGATCCTTGCTCTGACTGAGAAAGAGACTTTGCTAGGAGATCAACCAATTTTAGCTCGTACCTTGCAGGTGCGCGATGCCTATCTTTCTCCACTGCATCTGCTGCAAGTAAACCTTTTGCATCGTGTGCGCACTGCTGGAGAAGCTTCGGATGCGATGTTGGTTCGTGCGCTCTTGCTGACCATTAACGGTGTTGCCGCAGGCCTTCGTAATACTGGCTGATTTAGGAATTAACTCAAGAATTGTATTGTGATTGAGTTAAATCAAGCCCTTTAGTAATTAGCGACTCAACAACATCTGCTCCACGATCTAGAAATTCTCCTAAATCCTTCTTCTCTTCTTTACTAAATTGCTTCAATACAAAGTCCGCTGGATCTTGCTGTCCCATGGGGCGACCTATGCCAAGGCGAACGCGGTAGTACTCAGCGGTGCCAAACGCTGAGGTGAGCGATTTCAAACCGTTATGGCCGTTATCTCCGCCTGCGATCTTGGAACGAATTGCGGCAAAGGGAATATCTAACTCATCATGAAGAACGATTACTTGTTGTGGTTCAACTGAATAGAAGTTAGCGAGAGCCTTAATTGGTCCGCCAGATTCGTTCATATAACTCTTTGATTTTGAAAGGATCACAGAAAAAGCACCGACACCGACGCCTAACTTGTAGGCGGCGATGTCGGTGCGTGACTTATGGGTACTGAGTTTTACGTTGTGACGCTTAGCGAGTTCATCAATAACCATCTGGCCAACGTTATGGCGAGTGGCTTCATATTGTTCGCCCGGGTTACCGAGCCCAACAATTATCCAAGGAGATGTACTCACGAGGTAAAGAGTAAGGCTTAAGCGTCTTTCTTCTCTGCATCAGCTGCTGGTGCCGCTGCTGCATCTGCTGCAGGTGCAACAACTGCAACTTCTTCAACCGCAGTTGAACGCTCAGATAGGTGAACCACGATTGTGCGTGGGTCAGAGATCAACTTAACGCCAGCAGGAAGTGCAACGTTCTCTGCATAGAGTGATTGACCAGCTGCAAGACCTGTTAGATCAAGTGTGAAGAATGAAGGAATAGCAGTTGCTTCAACTTCAACTTCAATTGTGTGGTTAACGTGCTCAAGAATTCCGTCACGATCGTGTTCGCCTTCTGTGTGAACAGGAACGCCAACAGTAACTTTTTCACCACGGCGAACAGCAACTAGGTCGATGTGCTCAAGGATCTGCTTAAGCGGGTGGCGAACAATTGCCTTTGGAAGTGTTAGTTGATCCTTGCCATCGATATCGATTTGAAGGAGAACGTTGGATTGCTTCAAAGCAACGCCGAGTTCGCGCGCTGGAAGTGTGATGTGCTGTGGCTTCTCGCCATGGCCGTAGATAACTGCAGGAACTAGACCTGCAACGCGTGCACGACGTGACGCACCTTTACCGAACTCAGTACGTGTTGTGCCAGTGATCTTGATTTCAGCCATTTTTATTACTCCTGTTTGTTTTGATCTGAATACTTCGGGGCTTTACTTTTTTAACACGAAGTTCCAGCAGGAGTTAAATCCTTACCGTCGATTACGGAGTTTTTCACCCTCGCCGGAAACCTGGGCAAAGGTTAGCGCGGCTTAGCTGTGTCCGTCAAAAAGGCTTGTTACGGAGCCATCTTCGAAGACTTCACGGATCGCGCGAGCCAGAAGCGGCGCAATTGAGAGGACAGTCAGCCCATCAAAGCGCTTATCTTCATCGATCGGAAGTGAATCGGTCACGACAACTTCGGTGACCTTGGAAGCCTTTAGGCGATCAACTGCTGGACCGGAAAAGACTGCGTGAGTTGCCGCGACGATAACTTCTTTTGCACCTGCTGCGAATAAGGCGTCAACGGCTTTGGTAATTGTTCCTGCAGTATCGATCATGTCGTCAATTACTACGCAAGTCTGGCCTTCGACTTCACCAACAACTTTTCCAGTAACTGATTCGTTTGGAACGCGTGGATCGCGGGTTTTATGGATAAATGCAATTGGGCAACCGCCGAGAAGTTCTGACCAGCGCTCAGCAACGCGTACGCGACCTGAGTCAGGAGAAACAATTGTTAGGCGAGTGCGATCTACTTTGCTGCCAACATAATTCGCCAGCATTGGTAGCGCGAATAAGTGATCAACTGGTCCGTCAAAGAAACCTTGGATTTGTGAAGTGTGAAGATCGACAACCATCAGGCGATCAGCGCCAGCTGCTTTGTAGAGATCTGCCATCAGACGTGCAGTGATTGGCTCGCGACCACGGTGTTTCTTATCTTGACGTGCGTAACCGTAGAAAGGTGCGACAACTGTGATGCGCTTTGCTGATGCGCGCTTTAGAGCATCGACCATGATTAGTTGTTCCATGATCTGCTTATTAACTGGAGCGGTGTGGCTTTGAATTACGAAGGCATCGCAACCGCGAACAGATTCTTCGAAGCGAACAAAGATTTCACCATTGGCAAAGTCATAAGCAGATGTTGGTGTTAGTGGAATACCAAGTTCTTCCGCTACTGCTTCGCTGAGCTCTGGAAATCCGCGGCCTGAAAAGAGTCGAAGTCTTTTCTCTGAGGACAAACGAATTTCGCTCAAGGAAATTAGCCTTTCTTCTCGTTGCGTTTTTCTGAAGCTTCGGCAGCAATTGCAGATTTAGTGCCAGATCGCTTGCGCATGACCCAACCTAATACATTTCGCTGCTTACCTCTAGCGACACCCATGGCACCGGCCGGAACATCTTCAGTAATTACAGATCCGGCGGCGGTGTAAGCCCCATCACCAATTGAAACTGGCGCGACTAACATCGAATCGCTTCCGATTCGGACATGATCTCCGATAGTGGTGTGATGCTTATCTACTCCGTCATAGTTAACAAAGATTGTGGCCGCACCAATATTTGAGCCTTCACCGATAGTGGCATCGCCCACATATGAAAGATGTGGAACTTTAGAACCATCGCCAACTTTTGCATTCTTAATTTCAACGAATGCGCCAGCCTTCGCGCCAGTTCCAAGAACTGTGCCTTTACGTAGGTATGAGTATGGGCCAACGTTTGCACCGGCTCCGATAGTTGCTTCAAAACAATTCGATTCAACAACGTTTGCGCCCTCAAGTACCTTGCAAGATTCCAGCGTTGTGCGAGGTCCGATAACTGCGCCAGTTGCGATCTTTGAAGATCCCAAGATCGCAGTTCCAGGAAAGATAGTTACATCATTTGCGATCTCTGCAGTTGCATCGATCCAAGTTGTTGTCGGATCAACAATTGTTACTCCTGCGCGCATGAAGCCTTCGTTAATGCGATCACGGAGCAAAGCAGCGCTTTCCGCTAACTGAACGCGATCGTTAACGCCCAAGATTTCGATGAAATCTTCAATAAGGGCCGCGGCAATTGTGCCGCCTTCATTGCGCAAAATTTCGATGACATCGGTCAGGTATAGCTCGCCCTGCGAATTATCGTTAGTTAACTTTCCAATGGCTACAGCAAGTTTCTTGGCATCGAATGCGTAAACCCCTGAATTAACTTCGTATATCGCCTTAACAAAATCATCAGCATCGCGTTCTTCAACGATACGAAGTAGTGAGCCATCATCGCCGCGAACAATGCGTCCGTAACCAGTTGGATCAGGATGTTCTGCAGTTAAAACTGATGCGGTGAAGCCACCTTCGTGATGGGTCGCAAGAAGTTGCTTAAGTGATTCACCGGTAAGCATCGGCGTATCGCCGGCCAAGATCAAGATCGTTCCTGAAATATCTGTACCTGCGAGCGCCAACTGAGTTGCATGGCCAGTGCCGCCGCGACGTTCTTGGAAGACTGTTGTGACGTTAGGAGCGACTTCGCGCAGATGTTCTTCAACTGCTTCACGACCTGCACCAACTACAACTCGTACTTGCTTTGGGGCGAGCGCGTTAACGGCGTTTAGAACGTGGCCAACAAGTGAGCGGCCGGCAACTTCGTGCAAGACCTTTGGTGTTGATGATTTCATGCGAGTGCCTTCACCGGCGGCGAGAACAACAACCGTTTCGAGATTTGCACTCATGATGTAAGTCTAACTGGTGCTGGATAATTCATTTGGTGGCTCCGCCACCAGGTATCGATCCTGGACCCTGGGCTTCAAAGGCCCATGTGCTAGCCACTACACAATGGCGGAACGCATATTCTCCCTCATATCTATGTGTGCTCGCGACCATTTCAGGGCGATCCCCGTAAGCGATATATCCTCTAGACCTATGAGCGCGCACCGTGATGAAGTCGACCGCCTAATCGCGGATTGGAAGCGCGAGCGCCCCGATTTAGATATCAGCCCCTTTGCGGTGCTTAGCCGCATTACACGAATCTCACGAAATTTAGATATCGCCCGTCGCGATGCTTTCGCTGACCTGGAAACTTCGGGCTTCGATGTTTTAGCTGCGCTACGTCGTTCTGGCGATCCTTATCAACTCTCCCCTGGCGCACTTATGCAAGAAACTCTTGTAACTAGCGGCACCATGACAAATCGTTTGGATCGTTTAGAGGAGTTGAAATTAATTACGCGGCAACCAGATCCTGATGATGGCCGTGGATCACTTGTAACTTTAACCGCATCCGGAATGCGCGCAGTTGATAAGGCGCTAGAAGGTTTGCTTGAACAAGAACGTGAATTATTAAAGGGCTTGACTCGTGATCAGAAAGTAGCTCTAGCCGATTTACTTAGCGCACTTGCTGCACATCTAGAAGAAAACTAGTTAACAAAAAATTAGATGACCTTGGCGCCGTGCACTGGGCCATAGGCGCGAGCAACGCTGCCAACAACTCCGCTAGAAGTTAAAGCAACTGCTAAATCTAAACCCTGCTCTTCATCAGCAACCAAGAATGCAACTGTTGGCCCAGAACCAGAGACGATCGAACCAAGTGCTCCATATTCTTCGCCAACATCTAGCACTAAAGTTAGAGCCGGCCGTAGCGAACAAGCCGCAGATTGCAGATCGTTATGTAGCGCCTGGCCAACTGCTTTTGAATCTGCAGCAAGTAAAGATTGCATCAGCGCATCGCTAGTTTGCGGCGCTGCGATATCTAAACCAGCGCGCAGTCGATCGCACTCTTGATAAACCGCAGGAGTTGATAAACCAACAGTTGAGAGCGCTAAAACCCAGTGATATGTGCCGCGCGATAGCGCTGCCGTTAATTGATCTCCTCGACCTTGGCCAATTGCCGTGCCACCAGAAATCATAAAAGGAACATCGCTACCAAGCTGTGAACCGAATTCGTGCATCTCTTCTCGTGACATCTCGAGTTCATAAAGCTCATTTACGCCAACAATTACTGCGGCCGCATCTGCGCTTCCGCCCGCCATGCCACCGGCAACTGGGATCGATTTGTTTACTTCTATATGAGCATCAATGACAAAGTCATAGTCATCGGCGATTAACTGCGCTGCCTTTACCGCCAAATTAGTGGCATCTGCTGGTACTCCATGTGTGTGATCACCAATGATTGAAATAGTTATTCCGTTACCTGTTGCAGATTTTGTAATCGTGACATCGTCATAAATTGAGATCGCTTGAAAAACAGTAACTAAATTATGGAAACCATCGGCCTCACGTGGGCCAACTGCCAATTGCAGATTTACCTTGGCAGGAACTCGTACGGTGACAGAGTTGCGGTTAGTTTTGGACACGCTAAGACTCTAAACCTTGTTGGGCAATTTTGCAGAAGCCATGGATATCAAGTGATTCACCGCGCAGCGTTGGGTCGATTCCCGCTGCGATCAAGTGCGCTTCAGCGGCAGCGGAACCGCCATAGCGAGATGAAAGAGCTGCGCGCAGCATCTTGCGACGTTGTGCAAATGCTAGATCGATAATCGTAAAGACTTCCTTACGCAGAGTCTCATCTCCTGGTGTTGCACGGCGCTTAAATCCAACTAACTTCGAATCCACATTTGGCGCCGGCCAGAAGATCGAACGAGACACTGAACCAGCACCGGTTACATCTGCCCACCATGCCGCTTTAACGCTCGGAATTCCATATTCCTTAGTGTTTGGTTTTGCGGCCAAGCGATCTGCAACTTCGGCTTGCACCATAACAACGCCGCTGCCCAGAGTTGGCAGAATTTCTAGAAGATGTAAGAAGACCGGAACTGAAACGTTATATGGCAAGTTCGCAACCAAAACAGTTGGCTCACCTGGAAGTGATTTAACTTGAAGAGCATCTTGATTGATAACGGTAAGAATCTCGCTGCGATCGCTATGTAGCGCAGCAGTTATAGGTAGTTGGTTTGCTAACCGTGAATCAATTTCAACCGCGATAACGCTGGTTGCTTCCTCCATCAGCGCAAGAGTTAGCGAACCTAGGCCTGGCCCGATCTCAAGTGCGACATCACCGGCAGTAACGCCTGCGGTACGAACAATCTTGCGGCAAACATTGGCATCAATCACAAAGTTTTGGCCAAGTGCTTTGGCAGGTTTCAAATCTAATTTTTCAGCTAAGGCGCGAATTTCTGCAGCACCAAGCAAGGTCATAACGTGGATCCTGCAGCGAATGGCCCAAAGATGCGTTCGGCGTTATCAGAGAGTGATTGGGCGAGTGCGCCAACGCTCTCATTACGTTCTTCAGCCATGGCGCGAACAATGTTTGCGATCTGCGCTGGAGTATTTAGCGCGCCGCGATTCGGCATAGGAGATAAGAAAGGTGAATCTGTTTCAACCAGTAACTGATCGTGTGGAACAAGTTTTACCGCATCACGAAGTTCGGGGGCGTTCTTAAAAGTTAACGTGCCAGCGAACGAAAGAATGTATCCACGATCTATGCAGAGCTTGGCCATATCTACTCCGCCAGAGAAGCAGTGAAAGACGGTCTTTTCGGGAGCGCCGACTTCGAGCAAGATAGATAAGACATCATCATGCGAATCGCGATCGTGGATTACTAACGCTTTCTTTGTCTTCTTTGCTAATTCGATATGCCACTTAAATGAATCCTGCTGACGTTTGCGAAGTTCTGGTGGAGTGCGGAAATAATCTAAACCGGTCTCACCAATTGCACGGACTCGTGGGTGGCTCGCAAGTTCTTCGATGATCTTTAAGTCGGCTTCTAAATCAGGAACAACTGGCGCTTCATTGGGATGCAGTGCAACCGCTGCTAAAACTTGATCATCAAAGTGTTCAGCTGCTGCAACGCACCATTTTGATTGTTCTGCGGAATATCCAACTTGTACAACGCGATCTACGCCAGCGGCTTTTGCATCATCTAAAACTTGTTTTACTTCTGCCGAATCAGGTGCAGCATCGGTAACGATTTCTAAATGCGCATGCGCATCGACCGTTGGAACAGGAAGTGGTTTCGGCGCTGGCGCCAGTGGGCGATCAATATCGCGATTGTGGCGATCTGCCATAGGAAATTACTCTTTAGTCTCGAGCCGTGGAAATAGCACTGGAGTCTTAGTTACAAGAGTTCCTTCGGGAAGTTGTCCCCATTGTGCAACATTCGAGATCTGCTGATCTGCAAGTGAACCAATAGTTGCATTTGCACCAAGTGATTCCCACAAGGTTTCGGTTGTTGCTGGCATTACTGGATGCAACAAGACAGCAAGTGCGCGAAGTGATTCGGCGGTGTTATATAAAACTTCTTCTAGCGCTGCTTTATTTGCAGGATCTTTCGCCAGGATCCATGGCTCTTTCTCGGTTACATAGCCATTTACCTTCTTGCAGAAATCCATAACCGCGTTGATTCCACCTTGGAAATCAAGTGCGACCATTGCAGCATCCGCTTTTTCAACGGTGCTAGTTAGCGCTGCAGATAGCGCTGCATCGTTGGCTTTCGCCGGCACTTTACCTTCGCAGTATTTTTCAATCATCGCAGCCAAGCGTGAAGCTAGGTTGCCGAAGTCATTTGCGAGCTCTGATGTATAGCGAGCTGACATATCTTCCCAAGAGAAAGATCCATCGCTGCCGAAAGGAATTGCGCGCAAGAAGTAATAACGGAAGGCATCAACGCCGAAGTGATCGGTGATATCAGAAGGTGCGATACCGGTGAGCTTGCTCTTACTCATCTTTTCGCCACCAACTAGCAACCAACCGTGAGCAAATACTTTCTTAGGGACTTCTAAACCTGCCGCCATCAACATCGCCGGCCAGATAACTGCGTGGAAGCGCAAAATATCTTTTCCAACTAAGTGAACATCTGCTGGCCAAGTCTGGGCAAACTTCTTGCCGCCTTCTGTATCTGGTGCATCAGTTAAACCGACTGCAGTTGCGTAGTTAAGGAGCGCATCAAACCAAACGTAGACAACCTGATCGGTGTCCCAAGGAACTGGAATTCCCCAATCAAATGTCGAACGTGAAATTGAAAGATCAGAAACGCCACCTTCAAGGAATGAGACAACTTCGTTGCGGGCACTTTCTGGTTGGCAGGCATCTGGATTTTTACGGTAATGCTCTAAGAGCGGCTCAACAAATGCTGATAAGCGGAAGAACCAGTTATTTTCATTTACGAGTTCAACTGGCTTGCTATGAATTGGGCAGAGCTTCTGTCCATCGGCATCGATTAGATCGCCAGGTAGCTTAAATTCTTCGCAGCCGACGCAGTAAGGGCCTTCATATTTACCAGCATAAATATGTCCAGCGTCTTTAAGTGATTGTAAAAACTTTTGCACGCGCTCGGTGTGACGGGCTTCGGTGGTGCGGATGAAATCATCGTTTGCAATATTTAGCGCGGTCCAATTCGGCTTCCAGGCTTCTTGCACCAAGCGATCTACCCAAGCTTGTGGAGCAACGTTATTTTGCTCAGCGGTACGCATTACTTTCTGACCATGCTCGTCGGTGCCAGTTAAGAACCAGACAGATTCGCCGCGTTGGCGATGCCAGCGAGTTAAGACATCGCCGGCAACGGTTGTATATGCATGGCCAATATGTGGCGCATCATTTACATAGTAAATCGGCGTTGTTAGGTAGAAAGATTTCACGAACGCATCTTATTCGCATCAACTACCGCTGCATAAACGATCCGCTTAGGCAGGTCGAATTCATCGGCCACAGTTGCAATTGCCGCCTTGCGATCCATGCCCGCCGCCTCAAATTCACGAACTCGCGCAACCATCTGATCTGCAGTGACTTCTGCTGTTCCGACAGCCGCTCCTGCAATAACCATGGTTATCTCCCCCAAAATCTCTTTTGAAGTGGACCAAGCAACTAGTTCAGCAAGAGTCCCGCGAACAGTTTCTTCATAAGTTTTGGTCATCTCGCGACAGATTGCTGCCTTGCGATCACTGCCAAATACTGCAAGGGCATCTTGCAGTGATTCGGTGATGCGATGTGGCGCTTCGAAGAAAACCATGGTGCGCTCTTCAAAACGTAAAGATTCGTAAAGTGCTTGACGTGCGCCAAGTGCGCGCGGTGCAAAACCTTCAAAGGTAAAGCGATCTGTTGCAAGCCCAGATAACGCAAGCGCCATAACCGGTGCACTAGGTCCAGGAATTACTGTTACCGTTAAATTTTCAGCGATCGCATCACGTGCTAAACGAAATCCCGGATCGCTAATTGTTGGCATGCCAGCATCCGATACAACCAAGACGTTTTTTCCACCGCGCAATAATTCAAGAATCTCTTGAGTGCGTTCTGTTTCATTGCCATCAAAGAATGAAATAACTCGACCAGTAAAGGTAACTTCGATATCAGAACATAAGCGATGAAATCGGCGCGAATCTTCGGCGGCGATAACTTCAGCGTTTGCGATCGCATCTTTTAGGCGCGGGCTTGCATCGCCGGGATTTCCCAGAGGAGTTGCTGCCAACGTGAGCGCCATGGGTACATCCTCTCAGTACGCTAGGTATGTGAAAACCCGCATCTACGTTGGCGCGATCACTTTGATCTCACTTGCCCTGCGGCTATTCAATCTCGGAACTCCAAAGGGCTTCGTCTTTGACGAGGTTTATTACGTAGACGGTGCGCGCGATTATTTGGCACACGGCGTTGAAATATCTGGAGATGACCCAGAATTTGTCGTTCACCCACCGGTTGGAAAGTGGCTAATAGCGCTAGGTATAAAGCTATTCGGTGATAACGAAGTTGGTTGGCGTTTTATGGGCGCACTTCTTGGATCGGCGATGATTGTGTTAATCGCGCTCATAGCGCACCGCCTGTTTAGAAATTCCTACATAACAATTGCGGCAAGTGCGCTGATGGCGATGGATGGATTGGCGTTAGTACATTCTCGTACCGCGTTACTGGATATCTATCTCTCATTCTTCATTCTGCTTGCGACTTATTTCTTCTTAGCGCGCTGGCATTGGTGGGCTGGCATCGCACTCGGCCTAGCGGTTGCAACTAAATGGAGTGGTCTTTACTTCCTTGCGTTATTTGCAGTTGTTGCGCTCTATCGAGCATTTGCACATAACACTGGGCGCGATTTAATTAAGCCAACGCTAAAGACGGCTGCCCAATATGGGTTGGCCCCGATTTTAATTTATATAACTTCTTGGTCTGGTTGGTTTACAAGTAGCCGTGGGTGGGCGCGCGATTATTCCGAAAACATAATTACATCGTTTCTTCACTATCACTCGCAGATGTTGGGCTTTCACACCGGGTTAGTAGAAAAGCATTCTTACCAATCCAATCCGTGGAGTTGGTTGATTATGGGAAGGCCAACCTCTTTCTACTACGAAACCCCGAAAACGTGCGGGGCGGATCGCTGTTCGCAGGAGGTACTAGCGCTTGGAACGCCACTGCTCTGGTGGTTGGGAACTATCGCACTCGCAGTCGTATTGGGTTTTTGGATTAGATCTATCGCCGTTAAACGTTATGAGCCACCACTTAATTTGATTCTCGCTGGAATGGCTGCTGGATATCTACCTTGGTTTTTCTTTCAAGAGCGCACGGTTTTTACCTTCTACGCAATTGTTTTTCAGCCATTTTTAATTCTGGCGATTGTTTACTGCGCCTACGCACTGCTGATGCACTTTGAAAATAAGCGAAATAGCTATCTGGTGCTGGGCTTTATCGCCTTTGCGATCTTTGTAAATTTCATCTTCTTCCTGCCGCTTTTCACAGGAGATGTGATTACTTACGATTCATGGCAGGCGCGTATGTGGCTGCCTTCCTGGGTTTAAAACTATTTATTCGTTGGCGGCGCGGTTGCGCTTCATGCGCTCAACAGCTTCATCTGCAAGTTGTTGATCAAAGATTTCATCGCGCGATGGCGCAGCCGCGGCAAGGGCTTCGCGTTCTAAGCGCTCTTGTTCTTCACTCCACTGTCCAGGAGTCGTCAGGTCAATAACCCGCTTTGGAGTAATCGCCTTTGGAGCATTTACATAAGTTGGAACCGGAACAGAATTTGGTTGCCATTCTCCACGAGCGGCTGCTGTTCCCTTAGGCAAAAGCGTTACACCAGTTAGTTCGCGTTCGGAAAGTGGAATCCAATGTTCAGTTGAAGGCTTAGGTGCAACAACCTCTGCCAAGTTTGTTGATGAGACACCAACTGTTGTGCGATGAATCTGAGTAACGCGGCGGCGGCGCGCTCGGTCGGTTGTTGTCTGGTGGCGAACATGTACCAAGTAGAGAACTAATCCAACAACTGGTACTCCGATAAATGAAATTGCAAGAGTTTGCATAATCGCACCTACTGTCGTCATTACGAAAGCGATAATAATTATTGAGAAGATAATTCTGCGGCGCATAAGTTGTTGAGCAATTTTTGCTTCACGATCTAGGTCGGTGTGAATTACCCCGGTTCCAGAACTTCCACCCGGAGAATTCTCTGCAACTATGCGAAGTGCGCTTTTATATCTTTCTACATTTTTTCCAGAGAACTCGTTTCGATCGTGCACCCAGCGTGGGAGGAAGTAAGCCACCCACATGCCGATAATCGAAAGATAAATAATTCCAGAAGCCATGATGGGTCAAGGTTAGAGGAGCACCCCCGCCGCCCCGTGGATTTAGAGGGTTAAATGACCTGGGAATTTTCTTTCACATAACAGTGATGGTCTCGCCATTTTCCATCGATATGTAAATACCTAGGACGTAGACCTTCAAAAATATAGCCAGCTTTTTCGGCGACCTTTATCGAAGGTGCATTTTCGGGACGAATATTTATTTCAATGCGATGCAAGGCCAGTTCTTCAAAGCCAAAGTGGGTCAACATATTTACCGCTTGAGTTGTAAATCCACGGTTGGCATATGCGCGATCGATCCAGTAGCCGATATGCGCCCCGCGCATTGCTCCGTATGAAACTCCGCCCATCGTTATCTGCCCGATTAGGTTGCGCCCTTGCTCGTTAATCTGCCAGATCGCCAATGAATACGAGCGTCCGTTGCGCCCTTCACGGCCATGCCATCTGACCATCTCGCTAAATGAAGGGAGTTGGCTGGAGTTCTTCTCTCCTGGAACTTTCGGAAGGGTGGCCTCCCATTCAGAGAGCCAATCTTTATTTTCAGCGCGGACTTGTAGCCATCGACGACGATCGCGGATACGCAGCGGGCGTAAAAGCAACTCGCCCTCATTTAAGAAAATCGGCCAGTGCTCAGACATATCTAGACCTATATCAATACTTATATATAACGGCGCTCGAGCACGACAACTGTGACATCACTGCCTGCGGTGATATTTAGATCGCCTTCTGGAACTGCAATAAATGCATTGGCATCAGAGAGCGTGGCTTGTTCATCCTGCGTACTAGAACCTTGAGAAAGTAAAGGAAGAACAGATTTTCCATCTTCAGATAAGACCGCTCGGATGTAGGAGCGATATCCACCAGATGAGGTAATTGCTTTCTCCAGCTTTGCCTTAATCGATGGGCGGTGAATCGTTGCCGCACCAAGCATTGTGCGAATCATGGGCCGGATGAAAAGTTCAAATGAGATGTAAGCAGCGACTGGATCACCGGGCAAAGTAACAACCGGTGTTTTATCTGGGCCAATCACACCAAAGTTATGGCGGCCGCTAGATTCGATAGCGATATCGACGGTTGTTATCTCACCCATTGCCGAAAGTGTGCGAGTAATTAGATCAAATGAGTCATCGTGACGTTCTCCGCTAATTATTATTAGATCGGCGCGAACTAATTGGTCTTCGATAACCGCCTGCAGTTGGGCTTCGTCATCAGGAATTGTGTGGACGCGATATGCAACTGCTCCAACTTCACGCACTGCAGTAGTTAGCAACCACGAATTGGTCTCGTACTCTTCGCCGGCCTTTAACTCTTTTCCTGGTTCAACTAAATCAGGGCCTGCCGATAGCACAACAACACGCGGGTGCGGACGCGTAGGCAAATGATCGCGGCCAATAGATGCCGCAAGTCCGATCTGAGTTGAGCGAATTCTTGATCCAGACTTTAGAACTAAACGTTCTCCCGCATAAATATCCTCGGCAAGAGTTGCGCCGTGCGCATCTAGTAGGGACATCTCGAACGCTTCGAGTGGTCGACAGATCGCCAATAGTGAGGAGAGAAACTCATCTACACGAGTGCGGTCTGACATAATCAGAAACAATACTTCTAGTGCAGTAGATAATTGGGGATTTAGATGAGTGCAGCCAGCGAGAAGTCTGAACTTCGCACTCGTTATCGCTTTGAACGACGTGAAAGATATCTAGATCACTCTTTTTCATACCTTGCAACATCTTCAGAATTTTCTAAGGCTGGCGCTATCGCCAGTTATCTCTCTTATGGCGATGAACCAAATACAAAAGAGCTAAATCAAGCGCTTTTGAAAAGTGGCAAAGATCTTTACCTGCCGCGAGTAAATGGCATTGATCTCGAATGGGTACTTTGGAACGGATCAAGTGATCAACTTGCACCAAGCAAATTATCAAAACAACTCCTTGAACCAACCGGTGCCTCGCTTACCGATCTTTCACCGATCAATCTAATTGTTGTACCGGCTCTACGAATTGATAGATCTGGATATCGCTTGGGGCAAGGTGGGGGCTTCTATGATCGCGCACTTCCAAAACTTTCCGCATGGAGTATCGGATTGATCCATCCAGATGAGATCTCTAGCGTTGATCTACCTCGTGAAGAATTTGATGTGCCGCTGAACGCTGCGGCAACACCGGATTTAATCTTGAGGTTTTCCTAACTCTTTGGCAGATTACGCGCCATAACAATTCGCTGAATCTGGTTGGTGCCTTCGTAGATCTGAGTTAATTTGGCATCGCGCATCATGCGTTCGACTGGATAGTCAGAGACATAGCCATATCCGCCCAGTATTTGAACTGCATCTGTTGTTACCTTCATTGCGATATCGCTTGCGAAAGTTTTGCTTGCTGCAGAGAAGAATTTCAGATCTTTATCGCCTCGTTCGCTACGAGCTGCTGCTGCATAAGTTAATTGACGAGCAGCCTCAATATTCATCGCCATATCAGCCAAGATAAATTGCACACCTTGGAAATCAAAGATCTCTTTGCCAAATTGTTTACGCTCATGTGAGTACTTGGTCGCAACATCTAACGCACCTTGTGCAATACCCAGCGCTTGTGCCGCGATGGTGATGCGAGTGTGATCCAAAGTATCCATCGCAAGTGCAAACCCTGCGCCAACTTCGCTGATCCGGCGATCATCTCCGATTGTCACATTATCGAAATAAACTTCGCGAGTTGGAGATCCGCGAAAACCCATCTTCTTCTCTGGGGCTCCGAAGGAAACTCCGGGATCAGATTTTTCAACGATAAAGGCGGTTATTCCTTTAGATCCTTTACTTGGATCGGTCTGCGCAATAACTGTATAGAACTCAGATACGCCAGCGTTAGAAATCCATTTCTTACTTCCGTTGATCACCCAAGATCCATCTTTTAACTCTGCCTTGGTTTTAAGTGCAGATGCATCTGAGCCGGCTTCAGATTCAGAGAGGCAGTAAGAAAATCCTTTACCTTTTGCAAGCTGTGGCAGCCACTTTTCTTTCTGCGCTTTGCTTCCGCTCAGAATTAGTGGCAACGATCCAAGTTTGTTAACTGCAGGGATAAGTGATGACGAACCACAAACCCGCGCAACTTCTTCAATAATAATTACTACGGCAAGGGCATCTGCGCCTTCTCCACCAAATTCAGTTGGAACATGTGCAGCGCTAAGGCCAGCCTTAAGCAGAGCATCTGCTGCTTCTTGCGGATAGCGATGGTCTTCATCTACAGCTGCAGCATGTGGAGCAATCTCATTTTCAGCAAGCGCACGAACACTTTCACGTAGATCGTTGTACTCAGATGGAAGTGCGTAAAGATCGTTCGCGCTCATCGTTAGCCTCTGCCTTTTCTATCTCGGTCTTGTTCTGCAAGGGTAGATAAGTATGCATTGTATTGAGCAAGTTCATCAGGTTCACCCATGGCCGCTAAGCGCGCTTCATTTCGATCAATGCGCTTGGTCTCACGAGAGTCATCGCGCATCCATTGAATAAAAGTGGCTACCAGCGCAAGCAGGATTGGGATCTCGCCCATCGCCCATGCAACAGAACCACCAGCGTGTTGGTCTGCCAGCAAATCTAAATTCCAGGGTGTTTGAAGCGAAGCAAAGTAACCCTGATCGAGCAGAGTCGAAGTGGAAATTAGTGCGACCGCAAAGAAGGCGTGGATGCTCATCGCTGCGAAGAGAATAACTATGCGCACAATGTGTGGAACTTTTCGGGGATTTGGATCAATGCCAATTATTACGTGAAAGAAAAGAATTCCGGCAAGTAAGAAGTGAACGCTCATAACAAGATGGCCGAGATGCGACTGCATCAAATTTCCAAAGAGCGGTGTCATATATAGAACAAAGAGTGAGCCATCGAAGAGGGCTAGAGCAGATACTGGGTTGGTAAACACCGCTGCAGGTTTTGAATGCAGTAATGCAATTAGCGTTCCACGAACTCCGCGCTCTTGGCTTGTGCGTCCTTGTGGCAAAGTGCGCAGCGCCAGGGTAATCGGTGCTCCTAAAACGATTCCGATTGGTGCAACCATTCCAAGAAGCATGTGCGCGATCATGTGATACTCGAATGAGAACTTGGCATAAACACCTAAGCCACCGCTCGTCGCATAATCAATTGCGCTAATTCCAAGAGCAAAGGCAACGGTTCGTCCTACTGGCCACTTATCTCCGCGGCGCGTAAGAATGATTACTCCTCTTATATAAAGTGCCACCGCAGTTACCAAAACGCCAATCATCAACGCATCAGGATCGTAGAGCGAGATCAAGCGCCAAAGGTTTGGAGGTGGTGGCGTTGCGATTCCAGCAACTGCCAAGCCAGGATCGAGCACGGAACTTTCGGAACGCAAAGGTGGCTGCATCGTTGAAAGTTTTGAACCAACGAAGGTAGTTACAGCCATGATCAATACTTCAACTGAAAGTAAACGGCCCAACTGCTTTCCATCTAATTTAAGTGATCCCTTTAATTGGCGGCGGTTTAGATAGCCAAAGAAGATAAGTACTGCAGTTAATAAAATCTTTAGGAGAACTAAGCGCGCATAATCTGAACTCCAAGCGCTTTGGAAATTTAGCCTCGCCCACGCATTCGCAGTTCCGCTTGCTGATACTGCTATTGCCGCCCATAAAGCTAAGGCGCTAAAGCGCGGCAGCGCCATTGCACGATCTTGCGCCTTTAAGAAGGTGATCGCTACTAAACCACCAACCCAGAGTGAAATAGCGACGACGTGTACAACTAAGGATCCAATCGCCAGCGCGTGCGAACCGCTAGATGCAGAGTGGCTTTCAAAGACTGGTGCAATGATCGCCGCCAGACTTAGCAAGAGCAGTGCGTTTGCTCCGGCAACGTCCTTGATGCGAGCCACAGTTGCCGCAACGAGCAGCGCCAAACAGAGTTGCGCAAACATATATTTGCCTAGCGTTATCTGCGAGATAAATGAACGCATTGAAGTTGGATCTAAAGCCCCAGATAGATCTGTTCCGAGAATATTCGCCAAGGTTGCAACAATTAGAGCGCCCGTTGTTATAGCCCAGATAAGTGCTGCTATTGAAGTTGTGTTTCTTAAGGCTTTGGCGGTTTCCCCAAGCTTTCCCTCAACATCATTTAAAAAGAAGGCAATGGCTAGGAGCAAACCAATTGTGGTGATGCCCGAAGCTAGGGATAAGAATTTACTTATCTCCAGTAAGTTCATCGCTCGTTAAATATCTTTCGCGCATAGAGCGCAAGTGCAATCAGTACCGCTAGTGAAGCAACCAGCAGTCCGATTACAAATAAGTTTGTTCCGAAGTCACTGCCTTCTATCTTTGCAGGAGTTGTTGGAACCACTTCTTCAGGCACGGAAATTGTTGGAGTTGAAAAGTTAAAGACGAAAGATCCTTCAAGCGGCAGATCCATTTCGGAGATAATGTTGTAAGAGACTTTGTAAACGCCTGATTCAGTGATCGGCTTCATTCCAACTATCAAATCGTTTCCAGCGACAGTTAAGGTGCCATCATCTACGCGACGACCGGATGGATCTGTGACAGTTACTTCATTGCCCATATCCATAGGTGTGATTTCAACAGTGATCGTCACTGCACTTGGCTCTACTTTGAGAGTCGAACCAGCGATTGGTGATGTGGCAACAAGAGAGTTAGCAAGCGCAGGTGAAGCTAGAAGAAGAGTAAATCCCAGCGCTGTAAAAACTGCCGCTAAACGCTTCACTTGTGACACCCACCCTCTCTCAAATCTCCTCTTAATTCGCCTCTATCGTCTCACTTCTTTAGACTTAACCACCAGCCCCTGGGGCTGTGATTTAAACGAATAAGAGAAGGAGTGATAGCGCGTGCCTACATATCAATATCAATGTTCTGCTTGCGAGCACGCCTTTGAGGCTTTCCAGAGCTTCTCTGATGAGCCCCTAACTTCCTGCCCTGAATGTAAGGGCGAAGTTAAAAAAGTTTATTCTGCAGTTGGCGTTGTCTTTAAAGGATCAGGTTTCTATAAAACAGATTCAGCGCCAAAGCCTGCAACACCAACTAAAACTGATTAGTTACTGAGATCAGTCGTCGTGATGAGGCGGCTTATCGCCTTTGATCTCTTCCTCGCGTCGCTTTGATTCGTTTTCATCCTCACGCGGATCGCGTTCATCTTTAGAAGATTCTGGGAACAGTTGTGACATGACGCGGTTCACCCCCTCAATACGCAATTCTCAATTGCCTAACTATGCCTAATCCTACATAGTTTGCTTGTGTTCGAACGCCTCGGTCATTTCATAGTTAAGCGCAGCAAGCGCGTTTTAATCCTTTTTACTCTTGGAATTCTCCTCGCCGGTGGCGTTGGTTCGCTTGCCTTCGGAAAATTGGATTCGGGTGGGTATTCAGATCTCAATAGCGAATCTGCAAAAGCGGCAACTTACTTATCTGAGAAGTTCAAAGTTGAAGAACCTGTTGCAATTTTAGTTATTGATAGCGGTGACAAGAGCGTTGATGACGCTGCAATTTCACAACAAGCGCTTGCAGTTGAGAAAGAAGTCGGACAAATTGCTGGAATCTCAAAGACTCTCTCTTTCTGGTCAACAGGCGGCGCACCTAATTTAAAATCTACTGACGGTAAAGCGGCATTTTTATTTGCCTATGCAAATACTGAGGTAGGCGACTTTGATTCGATCGGACAAATTGGTAAAGATATTCAAGCTGCTTTCGATGGCAAGCGCGGAGATCTGACGATCTACGCAGCAGGTGCTGGTGTAGTCACTTATGCGATTAACCATAAAATCGAGAGTGATTTGCTACTCGCCGAATCCATCGCGATACCGCTGACTTTCTTATTACTTATCTTTGTATTTGGAGCACTTGTTGCGTCAGCGATGCCGCTGGTAGTTGGAATCAGCGCAATCCTCGGCGCCTTCTTTATTATTTATCTAATTACTCTCTTTACCAATGTGAGCATTTTTGCCCTTAACTTGATCACTGGTCTTGGGCTAGGTCTAGGTATTGATTACGCCTTACTAATGGTTAATCGCTTCCGCGAAGAGTTGCACTCTGGAAAGAGCGTTGAAGACTCGGTGCGCACAACGATTAACACTGCAGGAAAGACAGTTTTCTACTCTGGTCTAACAGTTCTAGTAACGCTCAGTGCGCTCTTATTCTTTCCATTAGATTTCCTTAAATCATTTGGTTATGCCGGAGTAAGCGTTGTTACCTTGGCAGTTCTTGGCGCACTAATTCCGCTGCCTGCAATCATGGCGCTGCTTGGACACAAGATCGATAAGGGCGCTGTACGAAAAGGTGGAATAACTCCAAAAGAAGATGGTCGTTGGGCGCACACTGCGCGTAATGTCATGAAACGACCAGTGCCTGTTGTGATTGGTTCACTTCTTCTGCTCGGAGTAATGGCTGCACCAATTACAAATATTGCATTTGCACAAGTAGATTCTCGCGTTCTCCCAGCCAGTGATCCTGCAGCAATTGGTTCAGCGAAGATCACTGAACGATTTAGCGGATTTGAAGGTAGCCCCATTGAAGTTGTTATTCCAAATGGTGCAGGAAGAGAAAGCGAAGTAAATACTTTCCTTTCAACGGTCGCTAAGGTCGAAGGAATTGCACGCGTCGGAGAAATCGAAACTTACGGAAGTGATTTACGTATTCAAGTCATTCCGGGCCAATCTTCTCGAACCATAGATGCTGAAAGATTGATTAAAGAGATTCGCGCCTTGGATAAACCTGCAGGGACTTTAATTGGTGGAGCAGCTGCCGATTTCACAGATTCACAGAGTGGAATCTCCAGAACTCTGCCGCTGGCACTTGGTTGGATCGCATTCTGGGTGATGATCTTGATATTTATCTTTACCGGTTCAATTATCTTGCCGATTAAAGCGGTGTTGCTAAATGCTCTATCGCTAACTGCAACTCTTGGCGCAGTAACTTGGATATTTATCGACGGTAATCTCAAATGGTTAGTAGGTGATTTCACAGTTACCGAAACGCTAGATTCAGGAACCGTTATCTTGGTTGCTGTAGTTGTCTTTGGACTTTCTATGGATTATGAACTCTTTCTGCTCTCGCGCATTCGCGAAGAACATATGGCCGGCAAGAGCAATATCGAATCTGTAGCAACGGGGCTGCAACGTTCTGCACGAATCATTACTGCAGCAGCGCTCCTTCTCGCAGTCGTCTTCGCTGCATTTATGACAAGTGGCGTTACATCGATCAAGATGTTGGGCTTTGGAGTTTCACTCGCCGTGTTGCTAGATGCCACGCTAATTCGCGCCTTATTAGTTCCAGCGTTGATGAGGCTCTTTGGTGAGACCAACTGGTGGGCGCCAAAGCCGCTGCGCCGCTTCACAATGACCCACTAGGAATGACCCACTAATTTCTATCTATAACCGCTAACGCGTACCCTTACGACATGGATCTCATCGCAAATCTGCAATGCGCAGACCAACCTGGCATTGTTCATGCGATGACAACTGCTGTCCTTAACTGCGGTGGCAACATCATTGAAAATCAGCAGTTCACAGATCACACAACAAATACCTTTGTGATGCGCACTCGCTTCGAGACTTCCCAAGGATTGGCCGCTGCGGAGAAGAGTCTGGGCGAAGGGTTAGGAAAATTCTCACCAGCGCTACATATTCGCGAGACTGCAAAGAAGCCACGCGCGCTCGTTATGGTTACTAAAGAGAGCCACTGTCTGCGCGATCTAATGTACTTGCTTGAACTCGGTGAGCTACCAATTGAAATCCCACTAGTCGTCTCGAATCGTGAAGATCTCAAGCAATTAGTTGAATCTCATGGAATTCCATTTATGTATCTGCCAGTTGATACCTCAAATAAGGCAAATCAAGAGAAAGCTTTGCTCGCAAAAGTTGCAGAGTTAAAGATTGATTTCGTTGTGCTGGCGCGTTACATGCAGGTTCTATCTAACGATTTCTGCGCCGCACTACCAGGCAAGATCATCAATATTCATCACTCGTTCTTGCCAGGCTTTAAGGGCGCTAAGCCTTATCACCAGGCCCATGATCGTGGTGTAAAAATAATTGGTGCAACCGCACACTTTGTTACTGCTGATTTAGATGAAGGTCCAATCATTGAACAAGATGTTGCACACGTAACTCATTCATCTTCACCTGACGAGTTAATCGCACTTGGTCGCGATATCGAACGTCGCGTGCTTGCTAAAGCGGTAAAGCTTTATGCCGAAGATCGCATCTTTATCGTTGGGCATCGCACTGTAATTTTCAGTTAATTCTCAATTGGTGTCCCCGGCGGGAGTTGAACCTGCGACCTACCGCTTAGGAGGCGGTTGCTCTATCCACTGAGCTACGGGGACCTGCGTGAAAAATCTCTTTGCTTGGCAAAGGTTATCTCTACGATTAACATAGGGCTAACACGTTCAACAACGAATCGTGTGCATCAAAGAATGAAAGGCCACCCATGAAAGCGCTCGTTATCGGCGCAGGCGGAGTTGGCAGGGCAATAGCAAATATCGCATCTCGTCGACCATTTATTACTTCAATGGTCATTGCAGATCGCCACCTGTCACGCGCCGAAGAAGCAGTCGCAAGAGTTAAAGATCCCCGCTTTTCAGCAGCGGAGGTGAACGCCGCAGAACTCGAAGATATTCGCGCACTGATTCGTAAGGCCAATCCAGATATTGTGATTAACGCCGTTGATCCACGCTTTGTTATGCCAATCTTTCTAGCGTGCGAAATTGAAAATAAGAATTACATGGATATGGCGATGTCACTTTCACGACCACATCCACATTATCCAAACTCAGAAACTGGCGTAAAACTTGGCGATGAACAATTTGCGCGCGACTGGAACTGGTGTGAACGCGGTATCTACGCGCTAGTCGGTATGGGTATCGAGCCAGGAATGAGCGATGTCTTTGCTAAATATGCATCTGACCATCTCTTTAGCCGAATCGATGAAGTAACCATTCTCGATGGTTCTAACTTGGTAGTTGAAGGCGCCGACTTTGCTCCATCGTTTTCAATCTGGACAACTATTGAAGAATGTTTGAATCCACCACTAGTTTGGGAAGATGGTCGCGGTTGGTTTACAACTGAACCATTTAGCGAACTAGAGGTCTTTGATTTCCCTGAAGGAATTGGGCCTGTTGAGTGCGTCAACGTTGAGCACGAAGAAGTTGTTTTGATTCCGCAGAAAGTTGATGCCAAGAAAGTTAATTTCAAGTACGGACTTGGTGCGCAATTCATCACAACTCTAAAGACAATTCATATGCTCGGTATGGATCGTAAAGAGACCGTTGAAGTTCAAGGACATCCTGTTTCACCGCGCGATTTGCTTGCTGCTTCACTTCCAGATCCAGCAACACTTGGTGAACGTATGCGCGGTAAAACCTGCGCCGGCACTTTAGTTAAAGGCCTTGATAAATCAGGCAAACCCTATGCGTGCTACATGTACAACGTTGTAGATAACGAATGGTCAATGGCTAATTACGGAGATCAAGCTGTTGTTTGGCAGACGGCAATCAATCCAGTTATTGCGATGGAGTTATTGCATAAGGGAACTTGGAAACCAGAAGGCGTAAACGGCCCAGAATGGTTTGATGCCAAGCCTTTCCTTGATCTACTTGAAGAGTACGGAACCAGCTGGCATATTCGTGATGAATCAACAGCTGGAATCTCAGTCGAGGAGTTAACCGTTTAAATACGGGAGGCTGCGATGGCAAAGGAATTGCAGTTCGATGTCGTGGTAATCGGATCCGGTTTTGGTGGATCCGTTACTGCGCTTCGATTGCGCGAAAAGGGTTACTCCGTAGCTGTCCTTGAAGCCGGAAAGAGATTTGCAGATAAGGACTTCCCTAAGACCTCATGGCGTGTAAATAAATTCCTATTTGCGCCAGCACTCGGTTGTTTCGGAATCCAAAGAATCCATATCCTCCCCGATGTACTTGTCCTTTGTGGCGCAGGCGTTGGCGGAGGTTCACTGGTCTACGCCAATACTTTGTACCAACCTGGCGATAAATACTTCCAAGATAAACAGTGGGCAGATATCACTGATTGGAAACGCGAACTCGAACCTTGGTACGAACAAGCGCGACGCATGTTGGGAGTTGAAGAGAATCCTTACTTCTCGCCATCTGATGCAGCTATGAAATCTGCCGCAACCAAGATGGGCGTCGGACAAACTTTTAAGATGGCGCCACTTGGAATTTACTTTGGAAAAGGTGAAGGCGTAGCAGCGAGTGATCCTTACTTTGGTGGCAAAGGACCGGATCGTAATGGCTGCACAAACTGCGGTGAATGTATGACCGGTTGTCGCCACAACGCAAAGAACACTCTGCCCAAGAATTATCTGGGTCTTGCTGAAGGTGCTGGTGCAAAAGTATTTCCGATGACAACAGTTACAGAATTCGAAGAGCGCAGCGATGGAAAATGGATAGTTAAAACTGAGAAGACGGGAGCTTGGGATGGTTCGCGCGGACCAACCTTTATTGCAGATCAACTTGTGGTTGCTGCTGGAACATTTAATACTCAGAAGTTATTGCATAAGATGAAACGTAGACAATTACCACGCCTTTCGGATCGACTTGGCGCCCTTTCCCGAACAAATAGTGAAGCCCTCACTGGTGCACTTATGAATAACCGCGACAACGATTTCAGTCGTGGCGCAGCGATTACCTCTTCCTTTTTCCCGGATGAACATACCCATATTGAACCTGTGCGCTATGGCAAAGGAAGCAACTTCATGGGCTTGCTGCAAACAATCATGACCGATGGGTTTACTGGAAAAGAACGGCGCCGCCATTGGGTGAAGCAGTTCTTAGCCAAGCCTTCGCTGCTTTTGCGAATAATTAATGTGCGCCACTGGAGTGAGAAGACGGTCATCGCACTTGTTATGCAAGATGTTGACTCTGCCGTAACCGTAAAGGGAAAGCGCGGCTTATTTGGTTTTAAGTTAACCTCCAAGAACGATAGCGATAAGCCGAATGCGACTTATATTCCTGCGGCCAATGAAGCGGTGCGACATATCGCAAATGAATATGGTGGAATCGCAGGCGGGCATATTGGAGATTTAATCAGCGCACCGTTTACCGCCCACTTTGTTGGCGGCTGCGTAATTGGGGCAGATGAAAAAACTGGAGTAATCGATCCGTACCACCGCGTTTATAACTACCCAACTCTTCACGTAGTCGACGGCGCTTCAATCACCGCAAACCTAGGTGTGAATCCATCTCTGACGATAACTGCGCAAGCAGAGCGCGCAATGTCATTGTGGCCAAATAAAGGTGAGGCTGATCAGCGTCCCGCACAAAACGCTCTTTACAAGTATCTTGCTCCAATACGACCTAACGATCCAGTTGTTCCGGCCAGCGCTTATGGCGCACTCAAATAAATCAATTGCGGAGGCGATATGAAAAAGTGGGCTCTAGTAACCGGGGCAACCGCCGGAATAGGTGAGAGCTTTACTCGCTTACTTGCTGCGCAAGGATTTAATCTGGTTTTAGTCGCGCGCGATGAAGCTCGCTTGCACGAAAGAGCGCAGGGGCTAAAGGATAAATTCGGCGCCGAATCTGTTGTGATCGTCGCTGATTTAGCAACTGAATCTGGTTGTGCCAAAGTTGAAGAGTTCATTAACAGTAATGAGATTGAAGTACTGATTAATAACGCCGGCTTTGGAATAAATAAAGCATTTACGATGAGTGATTTGGCAAAAGAGGAGGAAGTTCTCAAAGTTTTGGTTCGTACACCTATGCGTTTAATGCATATTGCACTTCCTGGGATGAAAGAACGCAATTCAGGAACGGTAATCAACGTCTCATCGGTTGCTAGTTTTATTGCAGGCGGTGCCTACAGCGCATCAAAGGCGTATCTAACTGTTTTGAGCGAATCACTTCACACCGAACTTTCGGCTACCAAGATAAAAGTGTCAGCGCTCTGCCCCGGATTTACCCGTACCGAGTTTCATCAACGGGGTCGAATGAAGATGGCGGGATTGCCAGAGTTCATGTGGCTTAACTCCGATCAACTTGTCGCGAAAGCTTGGAAGGATGCGCAAGCAGGTAAGGCGGTCTCGATTCCGGGATGGCAATACAAACTCTTAGTGGGTTTCATAACTCTGGCTCCAAGGCCGTTGGTCCGCAGGGTTGGTATGAATTTGCGAGTCAAACAACGCTAATTCACATGCTTTTCTCCGTTTGTATCCCATAGATCAGCCCTCTGGTTGGCTAACATAGCCTCATCATCAATGGAGGTTTTCATGTTTCGTAAGGCCATCGTCGTAGCCGGAGCCACCGCTCTCGTACTCGCATCTATCACTGCAGTACCAGCAAGTGCTGCAACCAAGGTCAGCAATGGCGTTGCTTGTAAAAAGTCTGGCCAAACTACAAAGGTAAGCGGTTCTTCTTACCGCTGTGCAAAGAACCCATTGGTCAAGAATTCAAAGCTAACTTGGTTGTCGCTAGATTGCCTTAACACAGCAAATACATACAACAAGGCCGTTGCAAACTTGCCAAAGATCAAAGCTGCGACAGATGAAACTGTTGCAAAGCTCGATGCAGATATGGCCAAGCAAGCGATCGAAACTGAGAAAGCTAATAAATTGATCCCTGAATATCAGGCAAAGATTGCAACGATCAATACTGCGCTAACAGCCTTGCGAGCAGATACTGCAAATCTAACTAAGAACAAGGCGACTATCGATAAGTATGCCGCAGCGGTTCGTAGCTATGAAGCCGCGATTAAGGCCTACTCAACTGTTGGTAAGCAGGGTGATCGCAGTGAGCGAGCAAAAGAACAAGCGCTCAGCCAATATGAGAGCTCGAAGACCGATATTGAGACAACACTTGGTATGGCCAAGTTGATCTGCAGCAAGGGTTTCTAACTCTTACACTTAATCTTTACAGCGAGTTTGGCAAGGCTTAGGTCAGTCTTAGGTTAGCCCTATTCGTTTTGCTTAATCGCGCGCCTTAACTTACATGGGTGCGCACCCATCTATTCTGGAAATGGTTCGCACCGGCAATTCTGGCTACACATACCGTCGCGAAAATTCTGCAGATAAATGCTGGAATGGTTTTAGATCTATTTCTCTTTAACATAATTATCTTTGCCGCGATTATCTCGCTAATTCGTGCACCACTTCACAGCGATCCATTTGCCATCTCTTTCACTTCACTAGCAATTGCCGCATGGGGAATCGGTTCGCTCTATTCGAGCCTTGCTCAATTCTTTAACTTCAACGCAAATTCGTTATTGTTTTCAAATATCGCATACGCGCTCTTCTATCCTTTTGCTTTCTTAGCAATTCCACGCATTCTTGGCCGGAGGCAGCGGCTGCGATTACTTGAGCTGCTAGATGCGGCGATCTTTGGGCTGGGCTTGAGTTCAATAGTTACTGCGTTGATTCTTATTCAATTTATCTCCAATATCCCTGGGGATAGCATGAGCGCCTTCTTTGCAGTCTTATATCCCGTCTGCGATATCGCCTTAGTTGTAATCGCCATCGTTAGCGCAGTTGTCTCTGGATTTTCAACTAGATCAGCGCTTTTAATATCTGGAGTTATGATTTTTGCGATTACTGATTTCTATTTTCTCTGGGCGCAAATTACTAATTCTTACCAATTTGGACAGATCAGCGATAACGGTTGGTTACTTGGAATAACCATCATCACACTCTCGTTATGGGCAGCGCCAAATAATCTGCAGCCGGAAACTAAAATACATCCGGCGTTAATTGCAGTCTCTATCTTTATCAGCCCGGCGCTGCTATCTGCAATTGCGCTCCGTCCTGATTACTTCCCGATCTATGTTGTTATTCCAACTATCGCTACGTTATTTATGGCATTTATAAGAATGACTCTGGTTATCAGGCAGGCCAGTAATTTAGGTGAAGAGAAGATCTTGGCACGAACAGATGAGTTAACTGGGTTACCGAATCGTCGCCGTTTGGTTGCTGAAATCGGCGCGTTAAGTGGCGTGGAAGGTGCTCTACTTTTATTGGATCTAGATGGATTTAAACCGGTTAACGATCAATATGGCCATGAGATGGGCGATCAAATTCTGCAACAAGTAGCAGCACGCTTTAGTCGATCGCTACCAACGGGATCTGTTCTAGCAAGGCTCGGTGGAGATGAGTTTGGAGTAATCGTGCTTGGTAGCCCCGACATAACGTTAGAAGTTGCACATGCGCTGCGTGCAACGTTGAGTTATCCATTTACCGTTGGGGGAAATCAAATTTCAATTAGCGTAAGCATCGGCCATGTCAGAAATGATAAGAACGGTGATTTATTGCAACGGGCTGATGCTGCAATGTATGAAGCAAAGCGCAGCGGTGTGGCTATTGTGGATGCTTATCAGCCTTGATTTCCTTGAGTCTTTCAAGTGATTCCAACCGCTCGGCAGCGTGATCGACAATTCGTTCTACATATCCCTTGGAATATCCATCTAAATACAACCATGGTTCGTGTATCTCTGCTGCTGATAAGTGAGCAAGCTCAGGAACATATTTGCGAATGTAATCGCCGTTTTCATCAAAGCGGCGACCTTGTTCGATGGGATTGAAGACGCGGTAATAAGGCGAAGCATCCGTGCCAGTACCAGCAGTCCATTGCCAGCCGTGGGCATTTGATGCCGGATCAAAATCAACTAAGTGTTCTGCAAAGAAACGCTCGCCTAGTTGCCATTCGAGGTGGAGATCTTTAACTAAGAAAGATGCCACAACCATGCGAGTTCGATTGTGCATCCAACCTTCCTTAACCAACTGGCGCATCGCAGCATCAACAAATGGGTAGCCGGTCTTGCCTTCGCACCAAGCTTTAAATTGTTTGCCGGGCTTGTCATAACGCATCGCCTTAAATTGAGGTGCGTAGTAATCGGTATCGGTGTGTGGATTGTTAAATAGAACATCGGCGTAGAACTCGCGCCAAGCAATCTCTTTACGGAAAGTATCGTGCGCCTTGGAATCGCCTAAGTTTTGGATCAAAGTACGCGGATGGATCTCACCAAACTTTAGGTAGGTACTCATCTTGGACGTGCCATCAATGCCTGCAAAGTTGCGATTCTCGTCGTAACTATCGAGGCCTTTCTTAACAAACTCTTTAAAGCGAGCCAGCGCCGCTGCTTCTCCCGCTTGAATAACTTCCACGCCTTCTGGCATCGGAAAGTCGGGGAAAGCACGATATTTCGCAGGTGGAGTTGGCGCCTTAATTTCTTTTGGAGTCTTGGCAGGTGCGCGCCAACCATGAACACACCAAGCGCGATAGAAAGGTGTGTAAACACGATACGGAGTTCCATCGCTTGGCTTTACAACGCGACCAGGTGCAACCGCGTAAGGACTTCCGGTACGAATTAAATTGATGCCAGCCTTTTCAACACGTAGATCACGTTCTGCGCCGTAGCGTTCGTACTCAGTTGAGATGTGAACTTCGGAAACTCCGTAAAGTTCAATTAGTTCTTTTAAGACTTCTACTTGATCGCCTTCGATGATGTGCAACTTATTGCCAAGTGATCCATCTAGTGCGCGAAGTGATTGCCCCATATAGGCAAGGAGTTTTGCACCGGCTTCAGCGATTTGAGTTTTATCAAGGATAAAGACAGGAACTATCTCATCGCTATTTTCGATCGCTGCAACTAAAGCAGGGTGATCAGAAATACGCAGATCCCGTCGAAACCAAACGATGTTTCGACGTGTGGCCATTACTTTGCGCTTTAGAGGTGGAGCATTCCGACTGAGTCATCCCAGCCGTCAACATCTTCAGGTTTGCGTGGACCCTTGCCAACGTAACGTGCAGATGGACGGATCAAACGACCCGTGCGCTTCTGCTCGAGAATGTGTGCAGACCAACCTGCAGTACGAGCTGCAGTAAACATTGATGTAAAGAGCGGTGCTGGTACTTGTGCAAAGTCCAAGATAATCGCAGCCCAGAATTCAACGTTTGTCTCCAAGACGCGATCTGGTTGGCGCTCACGAAGCTCTTGCAGAGCAGCCTTTTCTAGCGCTTCTGCAACTGCATAACGTGGTGCGTTAAGTTCTTTAGCAGTACGACGAAGTGTGCGAGCGCGTGGATCTTCAGCGCGGTAAACACGGTGTCCGAATCCCATCAAGCGCTCTTTGCGATCAAGCAAGCCCTTTACATAAGCAGTTGCATCGCCAGACTTTTCTACTTCTTCAATCATGTGCAATACACGTGATGGAGCGCCACCGTGAAGTGGACCTGACATCGCACCGATTGCACCAGAGATTGCCGCACAAACATCTGCACCAGTTGAAGCAATTACGCGACCAGTAAATGTTGATGCGTTCATTCCGTGTTCTGCTGCTGATACAAAGTAAGCATCGATTGCGCGAACGTGAAGTGGATCAGGCTCTCCGCGCCAACGGATCATCATGCGCTCAACAACTGTGTGCGCCTTATCAACTTCTGATTGCGGAACCATTGGCTGCCAAGTACCACGCGCTGCCTGAGCTAAATATGAAAGAACCATTACAGATGTACGAGCTAAGTTGCTGCGCGCTTCTTCATCTGAAATATCAAGTAGTGGTTTGAAACCCCATGCTGGTGCCAACATCGCAATCGCTGATTGGATATCTACGCGCACATCACCTGAGTGAACAGGAAGTGGGAACGGTTCAGCATTTGGTAGACCTGGATTGAAGAGATCGTCTACGAGTAGACCCCAAACGTTTCCGAAGGTAACGCGACCAACAAGGTCATCGATATCAACGCCGCGATAACGCAGTGCGCTGCCTTCTTTATCTGGTTCTGCAATTTGTGATTCGAAGGCGATAACGCCTTCCAGGCCGGGTTTGAAATCATCTGACATGCTCCAATTCTGCACCGTCCGAGGGGGTGCTGACGACCACCAATTCGGGAAATGGCCAGAATTGGCTAGAAGATGACGCGGAAGTGAAAGTGAGGTTCGATACATCTATGAGCGAACTCGACCGTGAAGCGATCCGTGCCATGCGCCGTTCTTACGGCGAGGTCGGTCTCGAGAATTTACCCGCCGATCCATTCGCCGCTTTCAGCACCTGGTTAAAGGAGGCGGCGGCAAATGACTTTATCGTCGAAGCTAACGCGATGGTGCTTTCGACGCTGGGTGCCAAAGAACATATCTCTACGCGCACCGTTTTATTAAAAGATATCTCTGAAGGTGGCTTTACCTTCTTTACAAATTACTCATCGCGTAAAGCACAGGAGATGGAGCTAAATTCGCAAGTCACACTTTTATTTCCCTGGTTTGCGATGGAACGCCAAGTTTCGATAAGTGGATTTGTCGAAAAGATTTCCGAAAGTGAATCAGCCGAATACTTTGCTTCTCGTCCTTGGTCCAGCCAAATCGGCGCATGGGCAAGTGCGCAATCCTCACCACTTTCATCGCGCGAAGAACTTGAACAACGCTTCGCCGGTGCATCGCAAAAATGGCCCGAGGGCAGCACCGTTCCGAAGCCACCACATTGGGGTGGCTATCGCGTTACACCGATCAGTATTGAATTCTGGCAAGGGCGCTATTCAAGGCTGCATGATCGCTTGCGCTATGAGCGGGCTAACAGCGATACCGAGTGGGAGATCACTCGCTACTACCCGTAGTCTTAGCCCATGAGCGCAGATATTAAGATCCCAGATAATCTCAAACCACGTGATGGCCGCTTCGGTTGTGGTCCATCAAAGATTCGCCCGGAAGCACTTGCTGCACTCGGCGCATCTGGTTTATCGATTCTCGGAACATCTCACCGCCAAAAGCCAGTTAAGAATGTGGTTCATCGCGTGCGCGAAGGACTTAACTCACTATTTACGCTGCCAGAAGGTTATGAAGTTGTACTCGGAAACGGCGGATCAACAGCGTTTTGGGATATCGCAACATTTGGTTTAATTGAAAACAAATCACAGCACTTAGTTTTTGGTGAATTTTCTTCAAAGTTCGCATCTGCTGCAAAGGAAGCGCCATTTCTTGGCGAGCCAACTGTTATTAAGTCAGAACCTGGTTCACACCCACAAGCAGTTGCTGAAGCTGGCGTAGATGTTTACGCACTTACACATAACGAAACTTCAACTGGCGTTGCAATGCCAATCAAGCGCCCTGCCGGAACCGACGGTGCGCTAGTTCTGGTTGATGCAACAAGTGCTGCTGGTGGCCTAGAAGTTGATGCAAAAGAATTTGATACTTATTACTTTGCGCCACAGAAATCTTTTGCATCTGATGGTGGCCTCTGGCTTGCGCTAATGAGCCCTGCCGCAACTGCGCGCGCTGAGAAAATTAAGGCAAGTGGCCGTTGGGTTCCAGCCTTCTTCGATCTCGGAATCGCGATTGAAAACTCACGCCTTGATCAGACTTACAACACGCCAGCTCTTATGACGTTGATGCTCCTTGCAGATCAGATCGAATGGATGAACACCAATGGTGGTCTTAAATTCGCAGCCGGCCGTAGCGCTGAATCTTCTGCCAAGTTGTACTCATGGGCAGAAAAGACTTCTTACACAACTCCTTTCGTCACAGACCCTGCAATGCGTTCAAAGGTTGTCGGAACGATTAACTTCGACGAATCAATCGATGCCACTGCTGTTGCTGCAGCCCTGCGCGCTAACGGAATCGTGGATACTGAGCCATATCGCAAGCTAGGTAAAAACCAACTTCGTATTGGTATGTTCCCGGCTGTTGATCCAAGTGATATTGATGCGCTAACTGCCTCAATCGATTACGTTGTAGCAGCGCTCTAAAGCTCAGATGCCAAAGACGTTTCAGCGTAACGGGCAGTTCTGGCTGCTCGCACTTCAAGTAGCGACAGTTAACTTCTTTACTGGCGGTTTCGGCCCTTCTCAAGCTTTGCTTCGTGAAGATCAGGGCACATCACTTGGCGTTGCTGGACTTCACGGAACCGCGATGGGCGTTGCCGCAATTATTGCTGGTGGCATGAATTCGAAGTTGGTCCACCGCTTTGGTCGTTCAAATACAACTTGGATTGGCTTAACAGTCTTTTCCATCGGTATCGTATTTTTCGTCTTTGCTCCCCCAGTGCAGCTAACGCTAATTGCTACTTTAATTGCCGGCTGGGGAATCTCAGTTGTTATCAATAACGTAAATACCGCTGGGTCTCATGCATTTGCAGAACGTTCACACACAGCAGTTGCACAGATCAACGCTGTTGCTATCGCAGGATTTGTGACTGGAAACTTTGTTATTGGATCAACGGCAAATATTGTCCGCGATCAATGGCGCGTAGGAATGTTGATCACCATTCCCTTTATCTTGGCGCTGTTTATCAAGGGACGTAAGTTCGAACCAGATTCTCATATTCCTGATGAAGATGGTCCACAACGCGGAAAACTCTCGCGCGGATTCTGGTTCTCTTTTACTGGATTCTTCATCTCGATCAGCGCCGAGTTTGCAACATCTTTCTGGTCAGCATCGTTGATTAGTGATCGCACCGATGCAAGTGCAGCTATTTCGACTCTGGCAGTAATCGCCTTTGGTACAGGAGTTGGTACTGGACGTTGGTATGCCGGTCGCGTCTTAAAACGTTTCCATGCTGATGAGCAGTTGAAGATCGCACTTGGACTGCAATTTGTAGCATTTGGATTTTTCTGGTCTTCACACATTCTGGTGCTCTGCCTTGTAACTCTATTCTTTGTTGGACTTGGAATATCGGTTCAATTCCCTCTATTTACCTTGCGCATGGTCGCCTTCAGTGAAGGCCGACCAGATCTTGCGATCGGCAAGAGCTCAATCGCTGCAGGTATCGCAATCGCTTGCTCACCACTATTACTCGGAATCTTGGGCGATAACTTCGGAATTTCCCGCGCTTACATAATGGTTCCGGTGCTAATTGCACTTGGATTTATTATGGTTGCGCTTTCACCTTCAAAGCATCTTGGCGTGAATAATATTTAAATGAACTACCGCACTCGTAGGTTAATCACGATGTTAACTTTAATAAGTTTATTAGCGCTGATCGTCATAGGTGGCAGGTAGTACGCCTTCAACCGAAATATCTTTCGGCACTTTAACTTTATTTCTAAACAGAATCCAAATAGTTAGACAAGCAGTTAGCGCGATGGCGCCACATAAAGCAATAGTTTGACGAATGCCAATGACCTCAGCGAACCATCCGATAATCGGTGAACCAAATGGCGTTCCACCCATAAAGATAAGCAAGTAAATTCCGCTGACTCGGCCGCGGATGGCTGGATCTGAGTTAACTTGAATCAAAGAATTTGCAGTGATCAACAGGGTTAGTGCGCAGAACCCAACGAATGGTAACCAGATCGCATACCAAGTAAAGGTTGGCGCTAATGAAAGACCAATAACGCCAATTGAAAAGATAATACCTAACTTAATTACAAAGATGGCTCTGCGATATTTTTCCAGTCGCGCCGAAAACAAGGCACCTGATAGAGAACCAATTGCAAGATATGTGCCGAGCAAACCAAAGGATGCTGGACCTTTACCGAATGCTTCGGTTGCCATCAGCGCATTAAAGATCTGATTATTTAAACCAAAGGTGGCAACGAAGAAGACCACCAGCATTACGACATACAAATCAGGGCGCGCGAGTGCGTAATTAACTCCTTCACGGATAGTCCCGAGCGTCTCTTTCTTCTCTGAGATGAAGAACTCTGATTCGCGCATCTGCATCAAGGCAAAGATGACAAAGATGTAGGTAATTGAGTTGATAACAAATGAAGGTCCGGTATCAAAGCGCGCGATCAGAAAGCCAGATAGCGCAGGGCCAACTAAGCGCCCAGCGTTGAAATTCGCGGAGTTTAAGCTGACCGCATTGGCGATATCGGAATGGCCAACGATCTCTGAGGTAAAGGATTGGCGAATTGGCGCATCAAGAGCTGAAGAAATTCCCAGGGATAAAGCAAAGAAAAAGACATGCCAGATCTGTACTTGGCCGAGCAAAACAAGAATTCCTAAACCAAGGGAAGAAAGTGCGCCGATGAAGTTAGTTGCAATAAGAAGTTTGCGTTTATTTACTCGATCAGCAAGTACACCACCGTGCAGCGAGAAGAAGAGAACTGGAGCAAATTGCACCGCGGTAACTAAGCCAAGATATGTTCCGCTATTGCCAGTTAACTGCAGGATCAACCAGTCTTGAGCGATACGTTGTGCCCAAGTACCGATATTAGATGCGGCATTTGCCGGAAAGAGAATGCGGTAATTACGGTGGCGAAAAGAGCGCCAGTTACCGTCTGCTTTTACCGCCATCGCTTGTATGCTTCCTTCGTGAGTTCAAATGGTAATTCAGAGAATAAATCAGAGATTAAGTCTGTCGTAACTCTAATCACTTTCGGTACTGTTGCGTGGGTTATCGCAGCTTTATATTTTGCGATCACAGGAGCAGAGAGCAAAATGATTTGGACCTGCGTTGCAGGTGCAGCACTTGGTGCATGGGGTATTCGCTACTCAAAGCGCCGCGCAGCGCGCAGCGGCATTTAGATCAGAAGTAATTAAGCTTCTAGCTGGCTAGCAATACCACGCAGCACGCGACCGAGGCGTTCTGCATCGGTGCCAGATGGGTGACGTCCATGGCGCAAACCATTTCCGACTTTATCCAAAATCTTAATTGTGTCTTCGATCATCGCAGCAAGGTCATCGTTATTGACTCGTGAATTTTCCGCGAGTGAGACCGGTGCTTCAACGATATGAATTGACATCGCTTGTGGACCCTTACGGCTATCGATGATGCTGAACTCAACCTTTGTGCCAGGCTTTACCGAAGGAACGCCTTCTGGAAGAGATGATGCAGCAAGATAAACATCTTCGCCTTCATCATTTGAGATAAATCCGAAACCCTTTTCGAGGCTAAACCATTTAACGCGACCTGTAGGCATGGCGTTCTCCTTTAAAGAATTTGCAGTACTCGTGTAGCCGCGGGGATGCGGGCAGGGTTCAAGTTTATCGCAAGCAAAGAGGGGCGGGAACCCCTATTAATTAGGGAGCGTGGCCTCAGAGTGCGCGCCGCAGCCGTGATCGACTGACACTACGCGGGCATCATCTGGAGCGATCGCATTTGCACATACGCCAAATGATGCGCGTAGCGAACCTGCGATTGGAATAAAGAATCCGCATGATTGGCAAGGCTTTGGTGCGTTCTGCGCCAACGGCGTATTTGGACCGCGATCGCCTGTGTACCAACGTTTACTTGCCTGATCGCGACCTTCAATTGAAAGGACGCGTGGACGAGCTAAGCCAAGTTCGTAAATCTGCGCGG
>Ga0315907_10000860_pt1 | contig 41759 bp, 25 predicted proteins | sample LakEriMetagenome_3_FD_203525 | JGI IMG/M metagenome (GOLD analysis project Ga0315907, IMG submission 203525) | Freshwater fungal communities from buoy surface, Lake Erie, Ohio, United States - Buoy 12 MA123 | ecosystem: Environmental > Aquatic > Freshwater > Lake > Lake biofilm | place: USA...
CGCAGGCCGAAGCTACTTGCCTTGTTGACTAAGCCCCGCTCGCAAGCGAAGCTGAACCCTATCACTGCCGCCTGACCTAAGTCCTTTGATTCCAACCGGCAGTGCCATTCGTGTCAGGTACCTTTTTGATACGATTCCACAATATCCGGCGCCGGCGAGGTCAGTTGCAGCATACGCCCGACGTAACTGTGGTCGAGGTGATGTCGGCCGACAAGTCGGATCCAGCGTCGCGGGAAGGCAGTCTGTACCAAGCCCAGACTCATCTCGACGCTGCCGGGCGCGACATTGAGATCCAGGAAGTAGCGGCAGATAAGGGATATCATTCGACAAAAGTCCTGAACACACTGCCGGACCAGACGAACCATCGGACCTACATTCCCGAACCGAAGGTTCCGGGTGGAAGGAACTGGATTAGATACAGCAGCAAACAGAGGAAGGCGGCGGTCAACAATCGCAGACGAGCCAGAGGGAAGAAGGGCAGCTAGCGCAGTTGCTCCAGGCGACGAACCGTCTGGCGGAAGCCGAACCGCTGATGCGACGGGCGCTTGCCATCGACGAGCAGTCCTATGGACAAGATCATCCGAATGTCGCCAGAGACCTCAACAACCTAGCAGTGCTGCTTCGCGATCTGAATCGGTTGAAGGAATCGATCCCGTTGATTGATCTAACCGTGGAAATCTACCGAAACTTCCAAGTGTTAAACGGCGTCCAGTACCCGCATTGGAACAACGTCCGTTACTATCAACGTACATGCGTGAAGCGTCTGGACTACCCGACCTGGAATTCGGAGATTTGTAGTCATGCCAACCCTCTTTCTTTCAACGGTATCAAGCGAATTTGGCATGTTGCGCCGCAGAGTGGCGAACTTGGCGCAACGGACAAAAAAATGCTACGTGCGGCATCAGGATGATTTCTTCCATCGTGGCGTCAGGACGCTCCAGAAATTAGTCGAGGAGGTTCAGGAATCAGACTTGGTAATCCACTTGATCGGCGCCCAGTCCGGTTGGTGCATCCCGGTCGATCAAGCCAATGCGTTTCTGGACTATGAAAAGCACCGAGACTTCCAATCGCGATTCCCAGATGTTTCCAAGCAAGCTCGCGAGGGAATCCTACCCGCCACCCAATGGGAAGCCTGGTTAGGTTTGTACTTCGGCAAACGCTTGATCAGCTTTCAGATGGAAACGCCCGACTTGGACAACTTGCAAACGGAGCATGTCGAGCGTTTGAATAAGATCGAAGAATACCCCAAAGCAGTTGCCAATCTTGAAGCGATGGTTGACGAGATCTTTGGTTCGCTCATTACGCTTGGCCTGTTCACAGTGGAGGAAGTACGTCTTCCGATTCACCTGCCATATCCATCGATCGGAACACTGTTCAAAGGTCGCGATGAATTCATGGAGCAACTGAGGGCTAGCCTGCGGAGCTCGACCCACCATCGCGCGACGGCGATCATGGGGAAAGCGCTGCATGGGCTTGGTGGAGTGGGCAAGACCCGGCTGGCCGTCGAGTACGCGTGGCAATATGCCGACGAATTCTCGGCAGTGCTTTGCGTGACGGCCGATTCCCCTGAAAATTTGAATCGGAACCTGGCAGAACTGACCGGCCCGATGGTTTTAGACTTGGCCGAACACTCGGCGACCGAGCAGGAAGTTCGAGTCGCCGCAGCGCTTCGCTGGTTACAGTCGCATCCCGGCTGGTTTTTGATCCTCGACAATGTCGACACCGAAGAGGCGGTGGATGCCGTGGAAGAGTTGCTGGCGAAGCTGCATGGCGGCCAAGTGCTGATCACATCACGACTGGCACGCTTTAGCGACATGGTCGAGTCACTGGAACTAAATGTCATGTCTCCTGCGGATGGAGCGACATTCTTGCTGGAGAAGACACACCCCAAGGGCCGTCGAGGTCGCAGGCCGACGGCGACCGATCAAGCCGACGCGCTGGAGTTAGCCAAGGAATTGGATGGATTGGCATTAGCGATGGAGCAAGCGGGAGCGTACATCGTACAGATGCGGAGTACGTTTTCCGATTACTTGTCTTTATGGCGTTCGCACAAGGCGGCGGTGCAGGAGTGGCTAAACAGGACGATTCAGTACGCTGGACCGACGAACGCACCGGTACGGAGTGTGGCGGTGACGTGGCAGACGACGATCGACCAGTTGGGCGAACTAGAACGCAGGCTATTGGATGTTTTGGCATGGTTCGCCCCCGAACCGGTCCCATTATCGATCTTTGCAAGACTGACCGAGTTATCGCAGTGGGATGCCGATGGGTTTGATCATGCGATATCGAACCTTGCCGACTTCAGCATGTTGACCTGGGATGCAGAGCTCGAAACGGTCATGGTCCATCGCGTGGTCCAAGAGATCCTGCGCACGCGACAGGCCGAGCCAAACGCGAATTTAACCCTTGCGATGGGATTGTTGCGGAAATCGATTCCAGAGGGAAACCCTGCGGATGTCCGCACGTGGCCTGCTTGGGAACCACTTCGACTGCACGTTGACTCTGCTACAAAGCATGGAAAGCGGTTGGACATCCCGATACCAACGAGCTTTCTTATGGGCCAGTTAGGGACGTTGCTTTGGGCCAAAGCACTTCACCGAGAAGCCGAACCGCTGATGCGCCGGGCGCTTGCCATCGACGAGCAGTCCTATGGACAAGATCATCCGAGCGTCGCCATACGCCTCAACAACCTAGCGCAGTTGCTCCAGGCGACGAACCGTCTGGCGGAAGCCGAACCGCTGATGCGCCGGGCGCTTGCCATCGACGAGCAGTCCTATGGACAAGATCACCCCGATGTTGCCATAGACCTCAACAACCTAGCGCAGTTGCTCCAGGCGACGAACCGTCTGGCGGAAGCCGAACCGCTGATGCGCCGGGCGCTTGCCATCGACGAGCAGTCCTATGGACAAGATCACCCCAATGTTGCCAGAGACCTCAACAACCTAGCGCAGTTGCTCCAGGCGACGAACCGTCTGGCGGAAGCCGAACCGCTGATGCGCCGGGCGCTTTCCATCGACGAGCAGTCCTATGGACAAGATCACCCCAATGTTGCCAGAGACCTCAACAACCTAGCGCAGTTGCTCCAGGCGACGAACCGTCTGGCGGAAGCCGAACCGCTGATGCGCCGGGCGTTTGCCATCGACGAGCAGTCCTATGGACAAGATCACCCCAATGTTGCCATACGCCTCAACAACCTAGCGCAGTTGCTCCAGGCGACGAACCGTCTGGCGGACGCCGAACCGCTGATGCGACGTCATGTCGAAATCTTTCTGAGGTTCACCCAGGCGACTGGGCACCCGCATCCAAACCTGCAGAACGCACTAAATAACTACTCGCAACTATTGCAAGCGATGGGCCGCTCTGAAACTGAAGTCCTTCAGGAACTAAACGTCCTACTGAGCCAATATGGTCTTTCACTAGGTGGGCCGAGTCGCCAATAGCTTCAGAATCCACCTTCGCCCGGAGCAATCAAACAGGTCCATCCGACTTTGTCGTGGGTTGCGATCGCTTCACTGCCGCGACGGCTGAAATGCCGTTGGCCACCGCACCTATAGCACCCTTCCTCAGGGAGGGTCACCGGCGAGGAACGACGAAGCGGGGAAGGGGGAGACGGTATGGGTCCGTTGGGCCAGACTGAGTTGCAATGGAAAGAGAGGAAAGAAAATGCCCTCCCGGCCCTCCCCGCTCGTTCCTCGCGACCCTCCCAAGGGGAGGGTGAGATCCAATCGCATGCCCATCCCATGGGGAGGGTGAGTTCCAATCGCACGCCATCCCATGGGGAGGGTGAGTTCCAATCGCACGCCATCCCATGGGGAGGCTGGAGGCCGTCTTCCCAACACTCGATTGAATGCTACGAAGGAGAACGACCTCGGAGTGGTCCACTCCTTTGGACCACTCGCCAACCGGTTTCCCAAGGAAGCTCAGTTCGCTTTCTCTTGAAATAGAAGCGGCGCGAACTCTTTCAGGCTGCGGCGCCACGATTGCCATTCGTGCGCGGTCTCTGGGGACAGATAGTAGTGCGCATTGATCCCCATCGACTTCAGCTGCTCGACACTCTCCGCCGGATTGCCACCACGACGAGGCTGCCCTCCGGAGACCTCTTTGCTGCCATAGCTGACGAAAACCAGCGACACTTTGTCCTGGAATCCCGCTGTCGATTCCACATCCTCTTTGCTGATCGTGGCACCGCTGAATAGACCGATGTGCGAGAACTTATCGAGGTGCTTCAGAGTGATCAGCCTAGTCTCCATGCTCCCCATCGACAAACCAGCCATCGCGCGATTGGGCTGATCGACCAGCGTACGAAAATGAGCATCGATGTACGGAACCAGTTCCTCGACAAGCACTGTCTCAAATGGGCGAATGTCGAAGTTCCGAAGCCCACCCATCCGGACGTCGTTCGTCATTCCATAGGTCATCACAACGAGGAATGGCTTGCACTTGCCTTCAGCAATCAGATTATCCATGATCCGACCGACATGCCCTTGAACACTCCACCCATACTCGTTCTCCCCCCAGCCGTGCTGAAGATAGAGCACCGGATATCGCTTCTCCTGATCCGCATCGTAGCCAGGCGGCGTATACACAAACGCGCGACGTTCGGTGTTGGTGCTGTTCGAGTGAAAGTAAACTTCCCGAATCTGTCCGTGTGGAACATTCTTCAGCTCGTAGAACTCCCGGTCCCCTGCCGGAATCTCGATACCGCTTCCCCACCGCATCGCACCGAAGTAAACCATGCTGTTGGGGTCCGGTACGTTGGCCCCATCAATCACCAGCTCGTAGTAATGGAACCCTTCATCCAGCGGACGCGAGTAACCGATCCACGCGCCGTCGTCGCCACGCATAAATTCCGTGCTATCGCGGAACGTCGTCGAGACGCTCTTCGCCTCCGGTGCAACCACACGGAATTTGATGCGACCCTGCGAGTTGACCTGCGGATATTCCTTGCCAGGCTGATTGGTCGATGCGGGCTTGAAATCGTCGACGATTCCCTCCGGCGTACCGCCAGTAGGCATTGGCACCACGGCCGCCGATTTGGCAACATCCTGGGAGTCGTGCTGGAAGACGTGCTGCGCAAAGTGGTAGAGGTTATTCCGCCAGTGCGTCGGATCATGCCCATGGGAATCGACATTCCAGATATGAGGCACTCCCTGCTCCTTCAGATACTTCTGCAGTCGCTGACTGATCCGAATCAGTCCATCTTTATTGCCGCAGGACAACCACAGCAACTTCAGTTGATCCTTCGCCTTCTGGACATCGGGAATCAGTTCCTCGGGCGACTTGGTATTGGGGGCTGACGAGAAGCCTCCAATCCACGCAAAAGTGTCCAGGTTGGTCAAACCAAAATTCAGCGACTGGCCGCCGCCCATCGAAAGCCCGGCGATGGCGCGATGCTGCCGGTCGGACTGCACCGAATACTTCGCTTCGATCGCAGGAATGACATCTTCCAGAAGATCTTTTTCGAAGACAGCAAAGGCGGGAGCTGCGGCCATCACGTTCCCCTCGGCCCGATCATTCTTCTGGGCTCGGCCGTTAGGCATCACCACAATCATTGGCACCGCTTTCCCCTGCGCGATGAGGTTATCCAGCAGCAGATCGGGCGTCGCAAATCGCTGCCACTCGGTTTCATCCCCGCCGATTCCATGAAGCAAGTAGAGCACCGGGTAGCGTTTTTCCGACGAGTATCCAGGAGGTGTGTAGACATTCAGATTCCTGGTGGTGCCGACCGTCTTTGATTCGTACTGGATCATTTCCAACTTGCCGTGCGCAATCCCCTCCTGCCTGTCGACGATGCTGCCCGGCGGATCTTCGAAGACCTGCTTGTCATCGGGCCCAAGTTCTATGGGACCACCAAACCCTCGCGGCCCCTGTGGGCCTCGTTGAGGTGCCGCGCCGGCCGGTGCTTCCTGAGCCGATAGCTGGAGCGGTGATAAAGAGCAGAAGATGGAGCAGCAGAGGACAAGTAGAGTTCTCATCGAACGCACCTCGATCGGGAAACGATCTTTCAAAAGAAGTTTGCCTAGGAACAGCGTCATCTTAGAAAATAGAAAACCGTTCTACAAGCATTTCATGCGTATACGCACGATTTTATACAGTCTTCCTGGAATCGTCTTTGCCGACTATCATCCAGTAGTTTTCTCTTTTGGGTGTTGGGCTTTTTTTCGCCATTCCAGAGCGGAGTTTTCATGGGGTATTCGATCGCGAGCGAACGCGGACTGCCACTAGCTCTCCGCGCTGCGTACATGGCGCTTCACAGGAGCACCGAAGCAGCATTTGCGGAGCATGGGGTGACGGCCGATCAATTCGTCCTCCTGCTAGCGCTCCAGGAGAACCGATCCCTGACGCAACGGGAGTTGGCCGAGCGAATTTGGTCCGATTCGAGCACCGTCCGGGCGATGTTGGTGCTGCTAGAGAAAAATGGCTACGTAAAAAGGGCCAGCCATCCGGAGGATTCCCGAGCCAAGATGGTGGAGCTTACGGATGAGGGGAAACGCAAACTGAGAAAACTCTGGAAGGTGGGGCAGACGATTCGAGACCAGATGTACTCGAGCCTCTCGGACAAGGAATCCCTGCGGCTGATCGAATCGCTTCAAAAAGTCGCACGATCGCTAGACCGCGATCGTAAATAAGGGCCCATCCGATCATTCTGTAGATCTCATGGTTTGCAAATCGCCACTGCCATCAGAGGTTTCCCAAAGACCAGTGCAGACCGATTCCCATGCTACAGAGCATCCCATCGAGTGGCCAGCAAATGGTAACGCGATCGGGATACCTTGAATTCCATCACATGCGGCAGAATCCCAAAAGGACGAGAGTTTTCGCCCTCATGACTTCTTGCACCCCACTTCTTGCACCCCACTTCTTGCACCCCACTTCTTGCACCCCACTTCTCAGCTCGCGCGAAGCCGCGAAGGCACGAAGCGATGGGGAGCCCAGTCCCATTTGCGATTCCTGCTTGGGTGTCCAGTCGACTTTTTCTGGTAGCGGTGACAATTCGTTGCCAATCGAATCGACAGGTTGAATGGTGCACGGAACGGGGCGTCGTGTGCTGATGATCGATCTGCCTCTTGTCGTCCTCCGCGTCTTGGAGTCTTCGCTTGAGACCAACCGACTCCCCTATCCGATCGAAAGGGCCATCAGGCGGCGAAAATCTACGCGCCTAGTTGCCATGTGGCATGCTTTCCCTTGGCTGGCTTGGATCACCGCCCACAAGAATCCCAGATGGACCGAAATTTTCCCAATAGCAGTGGATCAACGCGAGCCCTCCGGTATGCGTCTGCTGTCGAAAAAGATTCAGACGGCTGGCGCCTTAGCGCAAAAAATGAGTGAGTCAAATGGTCTAGTTTTTTGGGGTCCAATGATCCCTGCCAAGTCATCGACCAAAGGGTGGCCTACGACTTTGCTCAATTGCCGTGGATGGCGGCTGGTATGGCATCCAGCTGCGCCCAGATGGCCGACCAAGCTTGCCGGTCCTCGCGAGGCCAGCGATCCAACTCCTCGCTCCGTCGCACCGTCACAAAAAACGGATTGCGAATCGTTGCCTCCCAGACCTGTATCCCTTTCGATCGCCATGCTCGCAAGCCTTCCACATCCGACTCGTTGGGGCGATCGATCTGATTCAGGCTGGCAACCGCCTGCTGCATTTCCTGCAGCGCCACCCGCTCGATCTCGATTGCCTTCTCCGGCTCCCCTTGCTGCAAGGCAGCATCGGCCATCGGCAAGCGTTTCGCTGCTCGCTGCGCGTGCTCCAGCACCACTCCCAGCAGACCCTCTGACGGGACAGTGGCCGAATCGACACGGTCGCTCCGCCCAGAAACATCCTGACGCAGTCGATTCACTCGGTCGATTGCCTCGATGTCGCCGCACCGCTGGCAGCAATACTCCCACAGATCCAGCAGTTCCCAAAGGTCCCCGTCGCTCATCATGGACCAAGCTGAAGAGGATTGTCTGGCAGACCAGTACAACGCGAAACTCTCCGACGCCTTTTTCCACTCACCTTGGAGCATGCTGGACCGGCATTGATGCAAAAGCAACTCGAGCCGAAGCGGTTCGCTCTCCATTCTTCCAGGATTCATCTCCATGATCTTCCTGGACAAGTCGTACGACTGCTGGAAGGCTTCCTGGCTTTTTGCATCCTCAAAGTCATCTGCCAGCATGTGACCATAATCATGTAGGCGGAGCATCAAATCGGCGCCATAGATCATGAAGTCAGGACTCTCTTCGACCAGACTGCGATAGGCTGCGACGCTATCCCTCGCAGCTTCGACGGCCTTTGTCGCCAAACCCTTGCGCTGGAAGGTGACTGCCAAGTCGCCTTGGGTGCCTGCAAGATCGGCGCGGTACCGCGTCGTGCTTGGATAGAGGTCGATCAACTCCCTCCGAAGCTGTACGGCCTTCTGAAGGGAGGCTTCGCTATCGTCCAGTCGCCCGAATTCCCGTTGGTTGACGCCGAGATTGCGCAGAGACCACGCCAGTGAGAGGCGATTGCGTTCGGAGGTATCTCCTTGGGCGATCCGTCGCTGCAGCCATTCGCAATGGTGATTCAACTGACTGAGATGCTGGTCCATATCACCATGCCGGAGGACCAATCCGACGTGGGCCTGATCGTGAAGGAGAAGTTCCAAATCACTCTCCCTCAGATCGATCTTCCGGAGCCCTTCGGGAGTGGAACTTCCTTCATCCCTCCTCGCCAACTCCAACAGCTCCGCCCGATCCGCGACCGCCTGTTCAAATCGCTGCGCCATCCGCTCGACATCTCGCAACTCCGCTGCCAGCACGGCACGGATCGAGGCGACAAGGGAGCGAACCTCCAGCAGCCTCTCCTTCCACTTGACCGAATCCTCAACCCCTTCCAGCAGATTCTCAGCAAGCCTCAGAGATTCGTCAGCCTTCGACTTATCGACCGGCATCTGCAAGGTAGCTCGTAGTCGATAACATCCTGCCAGCGACAATTGAGAAAGCGCCAGCCTCCGTTGAAGGACATCGTCATCACGACGTTCCTTTAGGTCATGTTTGGCCATCTCCACCAGTTGCTGGAATCGTTCAATCGAACGATCGACCCAACGGGCACACTGGATTGGATCCCCGTATTCGAAACTCAATTTGGCAAGATCCTCAGAGGTTCTTGCCAATTGATCCATGTACTCCCAAGACGGCTCCGTCCCCAGCGTCTCCTCCTGATGGATCTGCTCGAAAAACTGAAGCGGTCTCTCCAGCAACTCACGGCGGACCGGTGCAAGCGATTCTGTGTTGCGAAGCGTTTGATTGCTGGAGATGGCGTCGGTGTAAGACTGAAGGGCGCGCAGCGCCAGTGACTCCCTTTTTCTGGCGACCGATTCCTGGAGTTCTGCCCGCTGGCTGGCCAGTTCCTGTTCGCGTCGAAGTTGCGATTCGCGTGCCAGCATCGTCGACAACTGCTGGGATTTTTGGGCCACGTTGGCGCTGTACCTGGTTTGCTGAAACGCGATCACTCCGGAGGCCACCGCCAACATCGATCCCAGCAGAAGGGATGCAACGGTCAGCTTTCTGTTGTTGTGCATCCACCGCGAGACGTGGTCCAGCCAGCTTTCGGCAACAACGCTGACGGGCTGATTAGCGAGATACCTTTCCAGGTCGTTGGACAGTTCGATCGGTGTGGCGTACCTCTCGTTCGGAGTCTGGCTCATCGCCTTCAAGCAAATCGCCTCCAGAGCCTTCGGAATCGATCGGTCGATTTCTCTTGGAGTTCGTACACGTCTGGTGTCGACGGCATCGTCATTGGATTGATGACGGATCAGCTGCAATCCCAGGCTGGCTTGTGGCTCGACTTCCGGGCGTGGCACACGACCGGTAAGGACTCCATAAAGAATCACTCCTAACGCGAAGACATCCAGTCTTGGCCAATCGTCGATCGGTTCGTCGCCGAATACCTCTGGAGCTACGTAGCCTCGAGTTCCGACGCCGTGGCTGGGTTGACTGGTTGGAAAAACATCCCAGATAGGGCTGCCGATGGATTCAGCATCCGCAGCTTTTTCCTTTTCAATACCTACGTTCGATGCACTGGGCTGGTGGAAGACCTTGGCTAGTCCCCAGTCGACCACCACGGTCTCCCCAAAGGGACCTATCAAGATGTTGGCAGGCTTCAGGTCACGATGTGCAACTCCCCGACTGTGGGCATAGGCTACCGTATTGCAGACATCGATCAATCGACGGAGCAATTGTCGTCTCTGGTTGTTGCGTTCCTCAAGGCAGGGCGTCTGGTCGTGCAACTGTTCGATCGACTGCTGCAAGGTTCGCGTGTTGCCACCTTCCAACAAACGCATCGTGTAGAAGGGACGCTCCTCTGCATTTCGGCCTCGCGAATAGACAGGGAGAACGCCGGGATGCTCCAGCCTAGCGGTGATCATCGACTCCTGAAGAAACCGCTGCTGAAACTTGGCGTCGTCCGCGCTGTCCGGTTGGATTTCCTTGAGCGCAACACGCCTAGAAAAATCCTCATCCCAAGCGACCAGCACACGGCCCATGCCCCCTTGGGCCAGAGGTTCCAGCACGCGGTATTCACTTGATGCGCCATACGGCAGATCCGACGGGACTGCCTTCTTTTCCACTTCAGACGATTGAAACTCAGCCAGCAACGCCTGCAATTCCGAGCGGACCGAGTTGCGAGACGCGGCGGGAAAGCGTGTCACCATCGCCTCGATGTCGATCGCTTCGCCTCGACGCGCTCCCTCCTCAACCGTCTCACATGCTTCGACCAGTTGCCTGTAGAACTCGGGCGAAGCCAATCCGTCAACTCGAAAAGTCATTGCCTCTCAATCGCTTATTCAGATGGCTGTTCCAAATCGCCTGGATCCACTGGATCCGAGCATCGATCGTACGACGCGTTGAGCCTAAATTTCTCGCGATCTGAGCCTTGCTGGCCCCCTCAAAACGCAGCATCGCAATGGCTCGCAACCTCCCCGAAGGATCGCTTTCATCGAGCAGTTGGAGCAGGCAATGACACTCTTCGACCACCGCGACAACCGCAGAAGGCGAATCCACTGCATCGCGACTACGATTGGAGGAAGAACGATCCATAGGTACGTAGCACGGCCCCAAGCGATAGCGCTTGCGACGCAAGATCGCCCGCCGAAAATTCCTCGCTTTGTTGAGCGATATGGTGAACAGAAGCCGCCACAACTGATCGCGATCGGTCAAGTTGGGATACCCCCCTTCCAAGATCCGGCGATGGAACTCCTGGAAAGTGCTCAGTGCCAGATCCTCTGAACCGTAGCCAGGGTCACGGATCGAACGAAGTTGGTGCCTAGCGATTCGTACCAAACGAACGCCAAAATGCTGCCACAGCAACGTAGCGGAAGCCGTCTGAGAGGACCTGGTGCGATCCACCAACCAGCGGGAAATCGAACCACTTGAGGCGTCTAAGGACATGTTGCCACACGCTGGCTGAGAAAAGATGCACTGTTTTGATTCTAGTCACTCCCCTACATAGGCTCAACGAAATTCAGCAACCCACTGCTTCTCGCTCGCTTCAGGCTCTGCCGCAACTCGAAAGCCCCCGCTTTCCAGGGGAAACGCCGACAGTCAGTCACCTTCTGTCACCTGAGGCTTGCCATCCGCCCTTCTGTCATCACTGGAATCAAAGATCGAGCGACGGTCGCTTTCGCCGACAACCCCGGCAGTGGCTTCGACTAGGACTTCCCCTGGAAAAAACGGGTGCCCCTAAGGGCATTGGAATCAGGATGGGGCTTGATTCCTTCCGATAAAGAGGATCGCGCAGGAAATGCCCATCTGGCATGGTAAAATAAGTGGGATCTGAAGGTAACTCCCCGGCAAATCCTTGACTCTTTCGGGTCGTCGAGTTCGATGACCACTGAGTCGGTGTTATCGATTGGGTGCATTTCGGGACGTCCGCATTCATGGGCTTTTTGGTTGCATGGAAAATCTCGAAGCCGGCCCTTGCCTGGCTGATCCGATGCAGCACCCTGCTGGTGGTTCTCTTTGCGCTTTTTGCCGCTAGGCAAGTCCTTTATCCACGAGTGGTGCGCGTGGTGAAGTCGGCGGAGAAAGAGTTGTTGCAACTGGATGACTTGAAAGCCTCCAGGACCACCATCACGGAGAAAATCGGTCAGCTCAAGAAGACGATCACCGAGCTGACAGACAGCCAGAAATCACTTGCGGAGAAAGAGCAGGAATTTCGTGAGGCGATCGACCGGCAGGCCAATGCGATGGTCGAGGCAGCCAACTCGGTCTACCTGAAGAAGAAGGCATCGCTAGAATCCCAACTGGCAACCATGGACCAACAAAAGCCGGGCTGGATCCTTTCCAGTCAACCGATCTGGGAACGGATCCGGCATGATGCCCGACGCAAAGCGATTCAGTCTCAACTGGATGCATTGAAGGTCGGTAAAACAACTCTTTCCGGCTCCGATGCACTCTATCAGCAACTCGATGCCACCATCGCGGAGAAGCTAACCAAACAGGAAGAGCTGATCGCCATGAAGAATCAGCTCAACCAACTCGGGCACCAGTTGGAAGAGACCATCCAGTCGATGCAGCGGATGGAGTCGTCGTTTTTCGCCGAGTTGCGGACGGCGTGGACTGGATTCAAGCCGTGGATTTTCTATCTGCTGATCCCGATCCTTTTCGGCAATGCCATCTACTCTTCCTTGATGTTCTGGGGGGTGGCACCTATCGCCAGTCAACAGCGACCACTTCAATTCGCCCGGGCACCGACCAGTTCCCTGAAATGCTTGGAAGCGCAGAAAACCTACGATGTCCAGTTGCTTCCTGGGGAAAGCCTCTGGACTCGCATGGCATGGCTCAGCCAGCATGGCGGAGCACGCAAGCAGACCAGCCCCTGGTGGCAATGGAAGGCGCTGGGCATTTCCTTCGCATCGGGCATGGTCCCTTGCACGAAAGTCACCAATCCAACCGATCAGGCCGTCCGAACGGCGCTGACCAGCACTCAGGCGGAAATTGAGATCGCGGAAATCACTTTGGATGATCAATCCGAAATTGTTCTCCATCCCCGTCACATCGTCGCCATTCGTGGACCTATTCAGGCGGAGGCACGGTGGCGTCTATTCCATCTTCATGCTTGGCTTACAGGACAGATCCGCTACCTGATTTTTCGCGGCCCTGGCAGTCTCTATGTTGCTGCGCCACGCGGGGTGGATAGCTTTCAAGTCGAACAGCCGAATCGGCAGCGAATCAGTCAATCGCTGGTTGTCGGATTCGATACGAAGCTTGCCTATTCGGTCGATCGCACCGAGACATTCTGGCCCTATTACCAAGGAGTCTCTTCTCTTTTCGACGATTGCTTTGAAGGGGAAGGGACTGTACTTCGGCAGCATGCCCTAGAAACGGGACGCAAGTCGGTGCTGGAACGTACCTTTGGCTTCTTTTTTTCCGCACTCGGAAAGCTGCTTGGCTTTTGAGTCGCTGTCCACGATCCCATCTGCCGCCACTGGATTGGGCCCTCGCTTCGCCGACTTGTACTTAGTCCGCTGCGGCGGACTGAGGACGGTTCGGAATGCAGCGTGAAGCCCGAACCACCGGTTGTAACCGAGCGGCAGATCGGTTCGGTTCTGAACGCGACCCCTTCTTCGCCGCCGCCGGTTGAATCGTGAGCGATCGATTATTTCTCGGAGATCGGCGTGCACTGCGCCGACGTGACAATGTGCGTGCCTCCCGTCCCATCGGGTAACAGCCTCACTGTGTAGTAACAGGTTCCCCCGCCTTCACGCGACACCGTCCATCGCTCCACCGCATTCCGCTCCCCACCCGGTGGAATCAGTACCTCGATATCGACCACCCTTCGGTCTCTCGCTTGCGGGAAATTGACTCGATCCAGTACCCGAATCCCCGCCGCGCCATTGGTGACATCTTCGAACAGAACGTCGTCGCACATCGATTTGATCCGCACCTCGGGAGGTACCGCCACCGGCGGCTCGATCAGCAACCTCTTTTCCTCTTCATCCAGCCAACCGTTCTCATCGCGATCGGCTTCGCGACAGTCTGCTATCCACTCCGACAAGCCCTTTTGGGTCGACTGTCGCAACGAGACGTTGATCGTCGCCCATTCCGCCGGATCCTTGAAACGCACCTTGGATCGACTGTAGGCATCGGCCCCATAGAGTGCAATCCAGCGAGCGTCATAGTGGCGGGGCTGGTCTCGTTCCCATGCAAATGCCTTGTCGATGATCTTCGAAATGGATTGGTATTGCAGGAACCGCGGTTCGATCTGCATCCCAAACTGATGATTCAGCACCGCAATGGCTTGAGGCACTGAGGGATCTTGGCTCTTGAGAATATCGCTGACTGCCCTCAAGCGGCCAATGATAAGCCAATGAACTGCCTCGTCCGGCTCCCCCGAATCATGGAGCTCCTTGGCAGCGACGAAGAAGACGGGCGGAGTCATGCGGGGCCCTTCCTTCAAAAAACGCTCCATCGCCTGAGTCCGCTTCATCTTGTCGGGAGACAGAAGTTGCTCGATCACTTGATTGGATTCTGCGACATCGATCTTGGCGAATTCTCCCTTCGGCTCGACGACTTCTGCCTCCCCCTCGTACCTAGTCTGGTAGATCACCTGGACAAAGTCGCCTCGCATGAACCTCGAAGGACGCCCTAATGTTTCATCAATTGCTTTCTCCTGCGCCAGGCCAATGGAAGAGATGGAAAGCATCAGAATCGAATGCCACACCACGATCTTTGCTGCCATCGCATGCATGTTGCTCACCTCGCATTCTCGCTCAACCGTTTGCATGAGATCATCTTCTGCAGCCAACCGGTCGCGGAGTATCGCGGAATCATCCCATCACCACCATCGCTAGGAAGACTACTGCCAACTCCCAGGACTCCGCCATCGTTTACAATGCCTTCGATCGGGGAATAGTGGAGGGTAGAAGCGCCCACGCAGCAGAATCCGTGGGCACACCAGGGATCGATCACAGCACGGAATGCAAGGACCGATTGATGAGCGGCATTTTTTCACCGGGGCCATCCGAAGGCACGGTGCGCAGCGAAGATGGCCGAGTGCATTCGGCACCAAAGGGTTGGGTGCTGCTGCCACCGGGAGATGCGGCGTTGACGCGGCGTGTCAAGGCAGCGGGCGAGCACTGGGTGGTGCAGGAGAGGCGAGGTAGAAAAGTTTTTTCGCGCGGTGTGTGGGCGCCTGCGGAGTCGATCGAGCGGATTCGAAGAGATCTGGAGGCGGAGCGATCGACAGAGGGGTTTGCCAAGAGAAAGGAAGCCGGCGCCAGACGGCGGGAGAAGACGCAAGCGATCTACGTTGAGGATTTCACGGCCGCCGTTCTTGGCTATCTGGATTTTCATCCTAGGTATGCGGAACTGGCTGGCAAGCTGGCCCAGGTGGTGGCTGATCACGCGACCCCCGTGGGAAGCGGCACTGTCGCACGCACCCAACGCATCCCGGTCGAAAAGAGGGCCGAGGCAGCGGTGATTGCGTGGATGCGGCACCAGACCACCGCTTACGACGCCATGGTAATCCCGCGAATTGCGGGAAAAAGGCGTGAGGTCCGTCGCATGCTGGCCGAACGATCCAAGGAACTGCTGGTACGCTACCGACGTGGAGAACCACCTGCCAACGACTGCCCTCTTCGGAGAGCACTCGCCAGTCCCTATGTCCAATGACCCACGATCCCCAGGTCGCTGGACCGAGATTGGGACCGTCCGGCCCCGATCGATCGCCTTAACGATCCAACTTCATTTCCCCGAATCTCTGTGGCACTGTGCCTCGGTGAGATCCTCTCCTCGACCAGCTAAAGATAAAAAATTCTCACCGAACCTCAGGCGCACCGAGGGGGTTGGAGGACGAGGGGCAATGCGATTGCGACAGATGGCCCTAGGCCCAGCCGGCACGTTTGCCATCACTGGAATACCAGAGGCTCTGGAAGAACTTTTCTATCACTAAAATTCCAGCCAACAAATTGGATGCGAAACGTCAAATAAAAAATTTCCCTGTTAACGAAGCGAGCCCTGGATCGGCATTCCCAGCATGAGTACCGAGAAAGAGAGGGAAATTCGGGAGCAGATGACTCGATGCTGGATGTCGGCGGAATCATCGGTCCGCGCATACATCGCTGCAGCGATCCGTTCCTCAGTGGACCGAGAAGATGTTCTGCAGCAGGTAGCGCTGACGGTGGCTAGGCGATTCGATGATTACGATGCCACTCGTCCGTTTCTACCCTGGGTATTATGGCTCGCCAAATCCCGCATCATCGATTTCTATCGGACACAGCAACGCCGTCAAACCCTGATGGATGACACGATGCTTCGGCAATTGGCAGACCATTTGATCGAAAGACGGGACGACGGATCAGGTCGACTGGCAGCTCTGGAGCATTGCATGGAAAAATTGCCGGATCGATCGCGATCACTTCTGAACATGCGTTACCACCAGACGCTTGGGATCGAACAGATTGCCGAAACCTTGCGTTCGACCCCCGCGTCTGTTCGTGTCACCTTGTTTCGTATCCGCGAAGCCCTGGCAGAGTGCATTCAACGAAGGCTTGCAAGCGAGGTGGAGCGGTGATGCAGCAACCCTTGCCGGAACATCTCAGGCAGCTCATCGATCGCTGGCTGGACGAAGATCTTCCAGAGGACGAATCGGAAACACTTCATGGACTTCTTGCCGAAACATCAGGAGCCATCGAATGGATGGCCGATCGCGCGCTTTTGCATCAATGGCTTGGCAAGACGATCACCGACCTGCGTTCCACCGAATCCCAAACAGCGAAGATCGATCCATCCCGTCGCTGGCATATGCGTTCGCTTTTGGCAGCAGCGGCCGTCACGGCAGTTAGCCTTGCAATATTGATCATCGCATGGCCACGTAGCGCATCGGCATCCGCCAACTTCCTTGTGCAGAAGGCACTGGCTACCTGTCAACCGATCGCCGATAGACACTATCGGGTTCATGTCGAGAGCCGAAATGCCTTGCGCCTGCAGATGCTCCGATCGCGAAACGATCGAAACTCATCCAATCTCTGGGTCCGAGGCAACCAATTCGTGCAGCGATTTGAGCATTCCGAGGAACGACTTGCTTGGGGGCGAGACGCGTCAGGTGATGTCTGGTTCACTGTCGACGGCGCATCAGCAGCAGTTTTCAGGTCGCCAGAGATTCCCGAATCTCTGGAAGAGGTATGTGACCTTCGAACGCTGGACCTTCCGACCCTGCTTCAAACGCTGTTGCGTGATTACGATCTAACCTATCGCAGACAAGAGGTAGAAGTTGAGACGATCCAGGCGACCGTGCGACCGGCGATCAAGCGATCGAAGTACGGAAGAATCGAAATCGAGATCGAACGCGAGTCCTCGATGGTACGGCGCGTATCGATGGAGCGGGTCAGAGATGGGCGAGTCGTTGCGATCGTTCATTTCGACTGGATCGAAACGAAACTTGCTGCCAATACCCTCTACGATATTCCGTCTTACCTGCAGCCCGATGCACCGATCCTAGACCACCGATCCCCTCGTGGAGATCGAGCCGATTTATTGCGGGAATTTCTTGGACGACTGCGGGTGTCCCAGTGGCCTCGTTGAATTTCAACAGAAAGGTCTTTGCTGTGCGAACTTCTATTTGGGTGGTCTTACTTCTCGCGATACTCCATCAATGGGCATCCGTCGTTTTTGCTCAGAGCCCAAGTGAGGGATCTGGCAGTCCCAATCCCTCCTTGCTCCAACGTTTCGACACCAATGGCGATGGTCAGATCGATGATGGCGAACGGCGGGCGGTTCGCGACAAGATGAGGCAGATGCAGGCCAAGCCAGGTGCAATGACTCCGTCTGGCCAATCGACAACCATTGGCGATCGCACAATCACCGAAATGCAATACCCTTCCAGCGACGGGAAGATGATCCCCTGCGTCCTCTCGATGCCCAAGGGAAGTGGACCTTTCCCAGTGCTGGTGACGATCCATGGCGGCCAGGGGAATCGCGACTTTGGCTACCTTCGGACCATGGCTGCGCCAAACAATCTCTCCCCGACAGTTTCGGCTTTGAACGAACAGCCCTGGGCCATTCTGGCGATCAGTTATCGGTCCGGCAATGGAGCCCTTTTTGGAATGGAACAGGAAGATGTCGTCGCGGGAATCCGCTTCGCCAAAACACTCTCCAAAATCGATCCTCTGCGCGTCGGGGTGGTCGGCGGAAGTCACGGCGGACATCTGGCACTGGTCGCCGCCGAGAAAATGGGAGATGAATTCCTCTGCGTGGCGGTCGGTTCCCCTTGGATGACTGATCCTGTTGTCTACATGACTGGCGATCCCAACTCTCCACCACTCTCCTTGGTTCCCGCCAAAGCCAGGGAAGACCTGCTTCTCAATGGCAAGCGAATCTTCAACGGCATGCAACGAGGACGCGGGATGACCAGGGAACAGGCGTTGGCGTTCATCGCCGAGCATTCGATCGAGGCGAATGCGAATGAAATTGTCATCCCAACTCTGTTCATCACCAGTCGCGGGGATGACCAAGCCCCGCACGCGTTGATCGAACCAATGATTCAGAAGATGCAGGCGGCAAACAAGCAGGTTCAAGTCTACACTGCCGACAAAAGCCCTCACGGGTTCTACTGGGCGCGCACCGTCAGCGCCGCTCGCGATCTTCGCGGCCAAAAGAGTCCAGAAGAAGCGGCCGAAGAACAAAAAGCGAGACAGACGATCGTCGCCTTTTTTGAAAGCCAGTTTGCACGCCAGGATTTGGGAAGCGAGCCTACCCTTCCCGAAAAGGCCCTGCAGTCAGACGGGGAGCATCTTGCAGGCGCTGATAAGTCCTCCACTGAAGATCGATCGAATACGAAGAACCTCCCCGTTCGAGAGCCGGAGACCGATGACTTTCGATCGCTTGCAGGTGATGCGGAGACAATCTCGCGAGAGGCATTCCGTCGTCAATTCGGAAAGTCTCCTGCCTTTGCCGCCCGCCCAGAGCTTGCCAACCGTTTGTTTGATCGACTGGATGCCGACAAGGATGGGGCGCTGACACAGGCGGAGTTTGCCGCCTTCAGCGAATTGAAGAACCAGCTTGGACGAAAAGGTCAGGCGGGTCGGTCAGGCACTCCGACACCAAGCGGAAATCGCCCTGGCCGTTCAGGAAGCAGGATGATCCCCGGTAGCAAACAAGCTCCAGCTGATTCCGACAAACCGATGGAAGAGCAATCGCAGAGCCGCCGACAGTTTCCTGGTGCCTCCAGAACAGACACTATCCGGATTGCGACCGGTCAACTACGGGGCGAGCAAAAGGAGGGGGTGAGAATCTTTCGAGGGATTCCCTATGCATCCGCACCGATCGGAGCTGGACGCTGGCGTGACTCGATGCCACCGGCGCCTTGGAACGGGATCCGCGAAACCATCGCTTTTGGACCGCCAGCGCTCCAGAGTGAAGCCTTCACGCCTCGCAGCCAGCAAAGCGAAGACTGCCTTTTTCTCAATGTCTGGACGCCTGCTGATGCGACAGACCGATCCAAACTCCCCGTTCTCTTCTGGATTCATGGCGGTGCTTTCATCCAGGGCTCGGGAGCCCAGCCCCGATACGATGGCAGCGAACTGGCGCGACGAGGTGCCGTTGTCGTGACGATCAATTATCGGCTGGGTCCTCTTGGACTCTTCGCCCATCCGTCCCTGACGGCGGAGAGTGAGCCCGACGAACCACTTGGGAACTACTGCTTGCTGGACATGATCGCCGCCTTAAAGTGGACCAAAGAGAATATCGCAGCGTTCGGAGGAGATCCTGGGAATGTCACCATCTCTGGATCCTCTGCAGGTGGGACCAGTTGCCTGTTCTTGATGGGTATTTCAGAGGCAACGGGATTGTTTCAGAAAGCGATCATCCACAGCAGTGGCGGCATCCGAAATATCCAGAACCTTGCCGAAGCAGAAGCGGCAGGGCAACGCCTTGCTCAGCAAATGGGGCTTGGCCAGTCGGCGACCGTGGCCCAATTGCGGCAAGTGGCAGCAGACCAAGTGGCGGTTGGCGTCGGCTCAATTCGAGAATGGAACCTTCCGGTCAAACCCATCATCGATGGCCGTCTGGTAACGGGTTCGCCCGAGGAAACCTTCACGCAAGGGAGACAGGCCAGGATCCCTGTCTTGATTGGCTCGGCCAACGGGGAATCGGGAGCCAGACAGTTCGGGGACGAAGTGGCGACGGGTGGAGCCTTCGGGTTTCAGCGCAGGCTTGCGGATGAAATGGTCCGGGCAGGACAAAAGGTCTGGATGTTTCAATTGACTTTCGTCCCTCCTCAAGCCCGCTCCAGTCGCTTTGCAGCTCAGCATGGCGAAAGTGTCGCCTACTCCTTCGGAACCATCGGGCAATCGATCGCAGCACAGTACGGTTTTCGCACCGAAGAGACTGCTCGAAATGCAGTTCGTTCGCGACGAGGTGGGGGGAACCGTCCGCCAGCAGGCGACCGGGCAGAGGATTCCCAGCCGGTAGAGGACTCCAAGCAAGGGAGGGAAATCAGCGAGGCAATGATGGAGTACTGGATCCACTTCATGCGGGACGGAGACCCCAATGGCTCCGGACTTCCAACTTGGCCAAACTATGAACCCAGAGATCCTAAGACGATGGTCTTTGGCAACGAAATCCTATCGGCGAAGTAGTTTGTCTCTCTTCAAGCAAGAGGAACGAAGCTTTGAAAGGATCGAGCGATGAATTCTGCCTCACGAGACAATCTGCCCCCTAATCCAGGGCCCTCGGGACGGTCTGTGTATTTCGGAGTTGTTCCGTCGATTGGGAATCTCATCGGGATGGCAATCGTTCTTGGCCTGTTTCTTGTCAGTAAAGCCGAAGCGCAGCAGGACATAGAAAAACGCTTTCAGCAACTGGACGCCAATCGCGACGGCATGGTGACAACAGACGAATTGCCTCAAGCGGCTCTTTTTCGGATGTTTGATCTCGATGGCAGCGGTGAAATCACTCTGGAGGAAGCAAGACAGTTAGCTGGCAGGTCGCGGCTTCGGGGGCGGATGGGCGGTGATGAAACGCAAAACGCTTCGAAGGAAGAAACGAAAGCTCCTGAGCCTTCCGAACCGAAAGAAGTCCCTGTGCGCGAGGGACCCAGCCTTTTGAGTCCTGGGGAGCATGGAATTGGCAAGTTTGCGCCGGACATCGAATTGGTCGACATCCAGGGTGCAGCAAGAAGACTTCATGAAGTCGCTGACAGCCAGTGGACGGTCATCGCCTTCACCAGCACCAGTTGCCCGATCAGTAGAAAGTACCTGCCGACTCTGGTGGCACTCCACCAGGAGTTCTCATCCCGAGGCGTTCGCTTTGTTCTGGTCAACTGCATCGCCACCGATTCCCAAGAGCAGATGAAAGAGGCGGCGGGACGATTCGGATCGGAGATCCAGTACGTGATCGATCAGGATTCGGCTCTGGCGACGCACCTTGGAGCGACCAGCACAACCGATGTCTTTCTGCTGGATCGGTCTCACACTATTCTCTATCACGGGGCGATCGACGACCAATATGGGTTTGGTTATTCCATCGATGCACCTCGATCGACCTACCTGCGGAACGCACTGGAAGCGACGCTGGACCAACGCGCGATTCTCATTGCGGCAACCGTGGCACCCGGTTGCAAGCTGGACCACTCAAAGTCACCCGAAACAGACTCGCTAGTGACCTACCACAACCAAATCGCAAGGCTCCTTCAGCGGCACTGCATCGAATGCCATCGCTCGGGAGGCGTCGGTCCCTTTCGACTTGATTCCTACGACGATGCGTTCGCTCATGCTGCAATGATTCGCGAAGTAGTTGATCGCGGTTCGATGCCACCTTGGTTCGCTGCAGCCGAAAAGTCCCATGGCGTATCCCCCTGGATCAACGACCGTTCGCTTTCCGTGTCCGAAAAGACGCAGTTGCTGGATTGGGTTGACCAAGGAATGCCTGCTGGCGATCCCAGTCAATCTCCTGCTCAGAAAAGCTTCATGGATGGCTGGCTGATTGGAAAGCCGGATGCTGTCTTCCAATTCCCTAAGCCGTTCCCGGTGAAGGCAACCGGTACCATGCCGTACCAGAATATTGTCGTGGAAACCCACCTGGAGGAAGATCGGTGGGTCCAGGCGATCGAAGTGCAGCCTAGCAATCCGTCTGTCGTGCACCATGTGCTGGTCTTTGTTCAGAGTGCGGGAGAAGAGGAGGGGCCTCGCGATGATGCTGCAGATGAAAGGGGAGGTTACTGGGGTGTGTATGTCCCCGGCAACAGCACCCTGATCTACCCGGAAGGATATGCCAAACGAATTCCAAAAGGGGCACGGCTCCGTTTTCAGATGCACTACACACCCAACGGCACGGCCACTGAGGACCGCACGCGCATCGGTTTGGTCTTCGCCAAAAGGGAACCACAACACGAAGTACGCGTCGCAGGGATTGTGAATCGTGGCTTTCGGATTCCGCCTGGTGCCGCCAATCATCCAGTGATTGGAGCAATCCGAAATCTTCCTGTCGATGTCGAGATACTCGCCTTCCTTCCCCACATGCACCTGCGAGGCAAGGCAGCTCGTTACGAACTGATCTCAAGCGGCCAGTCCCAAACGCTCCTGGATGTCCCCCGTTACGACTTCAACTGGCAGCTACTTTACCGCTATGCGGAACCGATCTTGGCCCGTGCGGGAGACACACTGCAGTTCACTGCATGGTATGACAATAGCAGCGGCAATCCAGCCAATCCCGACCCGTCCAAAGAAGTCCGCTGGGGACCTCAAACCTTCGACGAAATGCATTTGGGCTATGTCGAGTATGTGGTCCCGGGTGCCAAGCCAGGCGATCCAAACCCGCTTTCGCCGCGCAATCGGCTACGTGGCGCCTTTCGAAATTTCCAAGGAGGATCGAATTCGGAAACGAACCGAGCGAACTCTCTCCTCTTTCGACAACTGGATATCGATCGTGATGGCGCCGTGACACGGGGTGAGGTACGTGCAAGGTATCCAGATAACGCTGCCGCATCGTCGACGCTCTTCGATCGACTAGATACCGACGGAGATGGGAAATTGAGTCGCCAGGAGCTGCAGAAATTGCCAGAGAACCTTCGTTCGCCCCAGCCCTGAGCCACGATTCGGTAGGATGAGCGACTGGGATTTCAGGATTCCGCTGGAACAGCGACTCCATCGAAAGCCTGCTAGTCGGCGAGGTATTTTTCTTCGAACTCACTGCCAACGTCAGGATGCAAAAAATGGTTCCTCTGTTCTCGATCCCGAGCGATCTGCCAACTCGATATCGAACCGCTTTCTTGACCTCGATCTATGGCTTCCTCGCGTTGGTTTCTAGCTCTGCCTTCGCTACAGATCGCCCCAACATCATCTTACTTTTGGCCGATGATCTGGGGTATGCGGAAATCGGGGTGAACGGCTGCAAAGATATCCCGACGCCAAGCATCGACGCGATGGCTCGCAACGGCGTCCGATTCACCGATGGCTATGCAGGCCACTGCGTCTGCGCTCCTACAAGGGCGGCCCTGATGAGCGGCATGTACCAGCATCGATTTGGTTTCGAATTCAATCCGGGGCCCGAAGCGTCCGCCAACCCGGAATTCGGATTGCCTCGCAATATCCCATCGCTCCCAGAGAAACTCCAACAAGCTGGCTACACCACAGGGATGATTGGTAAATGGCATATCGGCTTTCAAGATGGCATGCGTCCTGACCAGCGAGGATTTGACTACCACTACGGATTCCTTGGAGGGGCTCATCCCTACCAACCGCTCGCACCTGCCGCCAATCGAATCCTTCGGAACGGTCAGCCAACGCAGCCGAAAAAATATTTGACCGACCAGTTTGCCGATGAGGCGGTGGAGTTTGTCGAACGGAGTAAGGACAAACCTTTCTTTCTCTATCTGGCGTTCAATGCCGTGCATTCTCCAATGGATGCCAATCCCTATGAGAGTCGCTTTCCGGACCTCACAGGAAAGCGAAAGACCTTTGCCGGAATGCTGACCGCACTCGACGTGGCCGTCGGTCGAGTGATAGAGAAAGTCAGGGAACTTGGAGAAGAAGAGAACACGCTGATCTTCTTTTACAGCGACAATGGCGGGCCTACGCAGCAGATCACTTCCAGAAACGATCCTCTGCGTGGATTCAAGGGGCAGCTCTTTGAGGGTGGGATCCGCGTCCCTTTCGTCATGCAGTGGAAGGGACGCATCCCCGCTGGCCAGACCTACCGGCAACCCGTCATGGGCTTTGACTGCCATGCCACAGCTCTTGCTGCCGCCGGCGTGTTGCCCGAGGATCAGCCCACTCCAGTTCCTTCATCGGGTTCTGATGCACCCAATGGCTCGAAAGCCGATGCTGCAGAAAATCGTCGCAGAGGGCTGGACGGAGTGAATCTGCTGCCGTTTGTCACAGGCCAAGCGGATGGCATGCCGCATGAACAGCTTTTCTGGCGCGCTGGAACCAGCTATGCGGTGCGGAGTGGTGATTGGAAACTGTTGCACTTGCCGCAGCAGGGGGGAACGATGCTGTTCGATTTGCAGAAGGACGTCAGCGAAGAGAACAATCTAGCGGCAAGCCATCCCGAAAAACTGAAGGAACTGCAGACCGCAATGGATGCGTGGGCAAAGGAAGTTCAGCCACCCAAGTGGGGCCGACAGGACCAACGGAATGGGCAACCGGGAGGCAATCCCAACCCCGCCAACCCCAGTCGCCGGCCTAGGCAACGCATGCCGAGGGTCGAACAAGCCTTCCGCAATGCCGACAAGGATGGCGACGGAAAGCTGACGAGGGAGGAGTCGCCGCAGCCAGAACGGTTCAACGAAATCGATTCGGACAGAAATGGCTGGGTGACATGGGAAGAGTTTCGTGCCGATGTTCAACGCCTGCGAAATGCGCCGCAGCCGCAGGATCCCTAATCCTGGCTGCCGGGAATAGCGCACCAAATGCATGGCCCTCTTCGCAGTTGGATTCTTAGATTTCTCCGCCACAGGAAATCGCCACATGCAGAAACTTTCCAGAAGCGTTTGCAATCACTTCCATGAAACCAACTGCCACCCGCCATCGCGGCGCACCGATACCGCAAAAGGAAGAGGAGGCTGTGTGCCTCACGCGGAACTCCCAAAGCGACCAAACAGAGAAAATGCGATCCGTATGGAGGGAACACGCTCACCATGACTCGCCAAATCCTCAGTGGCCTGATCGGAATCATTCTTTGCAGCCAGCTCATCGCCCAAGGTCCCAAGTATGCGGATCGAGGTTCCCACGAGGTCCATTTGGTTGCCACCGTCCGGTTGTTAGACGATTCGAGGAATAAAACGATCGATGCGCTGGTTCGGCATCCCGATGGGGAGGGCCCCTTTCCGATTGTCGTCTTCAGCCATGGAGCGCTCGCCAACAAGGAGGCATTTGGTATTGCCAGCGAGCACTGGGCAAGCCACGGTTACATCGTGATTCACCCCAATCATGCCGATGCACGTGGGGGTGAGAGTCCTGGGCAATTGAAGCAGCGTCGCGCCGCTGGAGGAACACTGGGGGCACTGACCGGCGGAGGACGCATCGATCGCGTCCAAGACATCACCAGCATCCTCGATTCGCTCGATCAACTGGAAATTCAGATACCTGAACTGAAAGGCAAACTGAATCGGAAAGCCATCGCGGTCGCTGGACATTCCTATGGTGCCTACGTGGCTCAATGCCATGGCGGCGTGAAGACGATGGTCGATGACAAGCTGCAGAATCTATCCGACTCAAGAGTCCGATGCGTTGTGCCGATTTCAGCGCAGGGTGAAAGCGAGAATTTTGGATTGACTAGCGAGAGCTGGACTGAGGCGAAGGTCGCTGCATTGCATATCACCGGAACGCGCGACCGGTCGGCGCCCGAGCGGCCTGGAGAGAGGATGGGGGACTTCCATACCAAGAAGATCCCCTTCGACCGGAGTCCTCCGGGAGACAAATACCTTCTGGTCATTGAAGGAGCCAACCACATTTCCTTCGGTGGACGACTTCCTAGGCTGCGTGGCAGCGCCGATGCACCCGGTCTCACCAAGACGCTCAGCCTTGCATTCCTCGAGGCCTTTCTAAAAAAGGATGCCGACGCAAAAGCGTGGCTTGATGGCCAAGCCTCCTCCGACTGGATCGGCAGCCAGGGCATGCTAGAGCGCAAGTAACAGCATCGATACAGCAAAAGAGTCCAGCGTTTTCAAAGAAGCAGAAGTCCGTCCGCGAGTTATCGGACCACTGGCAGCGTCGCGTTCGGATTTCTCTGCGGTCGATCGGACCAGCATCTCATTCAACGACATTCAAAACATTCCAAGGGGCCTGAGGTCACAAGAGGTGGAGTCATGAGATGTCTTTCCGTTTTGTTTATGTGCATTGCTTTCCTACTGCCCAGCCAGTCCGTCGCACTTGCCTTTGCTCCCCAACCACCGGCATCCGCTTCCGAGGAACTCCTCTGGGTGACAAACGCTGTCGACGCACCGCGTGTATCGTTCCATACGATGGAAAGCGAGTCGGCAAAAAGGAAGATCAGTTACCATCTCTACCGACCCGAACTTTACCAGCAGGAACCCGCCAGTCGTTTCCCGGTGGTCTACTGGCTGCATGGGTCAGGAGGTGGCTTGCCTGGCATACCTAGGGTCGCAGCGCTGTTCGACGCGGCGATCGCGGCTGGAAAGACTCCTCCTTGCCTTGTCGTCTTCGTGAATGGACTTCCCAACGGAATGTATGTCGACTGGAAGGACGGATCGGCCCCACTGGAGACGATTTTCATTCGAGAGCTGCTGCCCCATATCGATTCCACCTATCGTACGGTGGCCAATCGAGATGGGCGGTTGCTGGATGGCTACAGCATGGGTGGCTATGGTGCCGCGCGATTTGGGTTCAAGTATCCCGATCTGTTCGCCTCCGTCTCGATCATGGGAGGAGGCCCTTTACAGACCAATCTGATGGACGCGCCACGGGCTGGTCAGCGGCGGGCCGCTGAGGTGCTGCAGCAGGTGTACGGGGGCGATCCAGACTATTTCACTCACGTCAGCCCGCGACGGCTAGCGGAAGAGAACGCCAGCCGACTAGCCAAAGGCTCCCAGATTCGAATGGTCTGTGGCGATCAGGATGAGACGTTCTCTGCCAATGAGAGCTTTCATCAGCATCTGGAAAAACTATCGATCCCTCATCGCTGGCAAGTCCTTCCGGGAGTCGATCACAATCCAATGAAAACCCTCGAAGCCCTCGGGGATTCGAATTGGGAGTTCTATCGTTCCGCATTTCGGGCGGCTTTGCAGCCTGCCTCGTCTGCTCCCGACCGAAAGGCTGACTTGGAAATCCAACTAGAGGTCAAGGAGAAAAGTCGCCGTGCGGTCGTGGTCCATGCCCCAACCGATGGCAGCAAACGACCCGCCGTGCTGGTGCTTCACGGAGGGATGGGAAGTGCAGCCGTCATGCAGGCCAACTCCGGATTTGACCTAGTCGCCAAGGCGAAGGGCTTCATGGTCGTTTATCCCGAAGGAACCGATTTCGGTGGCGGGCGCCATGCATGGAACACCGGCTACCTGATGCGGCGTATGGTGCAAGGTGCTGACGATATCGCTTACTTCGATCAACTGATCGATCGGCTGATCGACGATCATGACGCAGACCCCAACCGCATCTACATGACCGGTGGATCCAATGGAGGCATGATGACCTATGTCTACGCTGTTCAGCGTCCCCAGAAGCTTGCCGCAATCGCCCCGGTTGTCGCGTCGATGTTTTCCTTCGAAACCAAACCCGCCACTCCCCTCCCGATCTTGATCATCAACGGCGCGAAAGATGAAGAGGTGCCGATCGAGGGGGGAATGAGTCGCAATCCGGTGGTACGACGCGCTCAGCAGGCTCCGTTCCAATCGATCGAGGAAGTGGCCAAGTTTTGGGTTTCTGCCAACGCTTCTAAGTCGGAGCCGCTGGTATCCGTCGATGGCACGGTCACCACCAAGCGGTACGAAGCGACGGAAGGAGGGGCTACAACCGAAGTCGTCATCGATTCGGCGGGTGGGCACGGCTGGCCGGGAGCGCGAGTTCGGCGCGACGGCAACCAACCGATCGGTTCGTTCTCAGGAGCCGAACGAGTTTGGAAGTTTTTCGCAGATAAGTGCCGTGCGGATAAGTTGCATTCCGATACTTCGACTCCAGCGCCAAAGTAGCTGCTGGTTCAACCTTTGGCGACTAAGGTAGCCAGGGGTTTTCGCTGGTCGTGATCCGGAATCACGAAGGTCCCTCCGTCGCTGATCCGGTCAGTCGGTTTTGGTGGTTCTCTGCATGCACTGGATGTCGCTGGATCGTCTATCCTGAAGCAAGTTCGATCGATCACCAACTTTCCTGAAAGTGAATTCATGTTTGATTGCCTCCGCTGGGTTTTTGCCACGCTACTCCTGTTGCGGCTCTCGCCATTGAATGCTCAAGACATCCAGCAGGGGGAAATGGCCGGTTACCTGCTGGTGCCCAACGAGAAGGTGCCAGATTCGTATGGGGCTGGATTTTCGATGTACATTGCCGCCTGGCCGCTGCTCAAGCAGTATCCAGGTCAGCGATTCCAGTCGGGATTGCCGGGTACCTGGATGTTCGCGCAGCCGATCGGCGAGCCTCTAGAAAAAATGTACTCGGATATCGAAGGGGGTTTGGGATGGTGGCGCGATACCGAATACGCCACCGAGACGCCGAAATTCATCATGGGAGGTGTGGCTCCCAATTTTGCCGAATGGGCAAATGGCCCCGGGGCGGGGAAGGGGAGGGATTGGAAGAACCCCAGCGGCAAGTACGCCGTCGCGCAGCTGAGTCCCTGGGTGCTGTGGCCTCCCGACGGATTGAATCTCAAGCAGGGGACCCAAGGCCAGTGGTTCGGTTATGGCTACATGCCTCTTCCCCTGACCAATGCGAAGGAAAAGACCAGCGGAGAATCGGTCCCCACTGGCAACCAATGCTGGACTCTTTTTCTCAACACAGAGAACTTCAAGGGGCCAGTTACTTTCTTCACCCCCTTCTTTTGGTCGCAGCATGCCGTCAAGGATCGACGACTTGCTGGTCGACTGCTCGACAGCCGCCCCTCCAATCCGAATCGTGCCCTACAGATGGAGACGCAGCACATCCCATGCGCCATCGCGACCGATTCCCAGGGGGTCACCTACGCGAGAATCACCCCAACGCAGTTCCCCTGCAATGAAGAAGGAAGCTCTTCCCTGGTGCACCGCATCACGTCGTACGATCGACGGGCGCTTTGGGATCGCGTGGAAGCGTGGTTCGCCGGTGGTGACGTAGCCACTGGGCGGGTGGATGAAGGGGGCCAAGTGCTGCATTCTTTCCCTGGCCGCGGCGGTGCGACCTGGAAGATCTACGCCGATGGAACCAAGAAAGAAGAAAAGCAGCCGGTGGCTTGGCCCCGTTTCGCTACTCCTTTTGCTCCCAGCCCACACACCTTTGGATATCGATGGAGCCCTGAAGCGACCCAGCAGGTTGCAAGTGACGCGGGAGACCTGATCGTCCTGCCCGAGTTTTTCCGGCTGGGAGAAGACGATCAGCAAAAGCCGTTATGGATCCCCGTCGCTGCCGATGAAGTCCCTGCAGAAACTGGCCTTGCCGAGTTTCAATTCCGTCGCGCTCAGGAGGATCCTCCGAAGATCTACCAGACCCCTGACGATCCTGACAGCAGCTGGAAGAAGCCTGGTCCCGTGGCTGGCCCCTTCACCCAAACGCTTGGCGATGGCAGCGTGGTGACCTATTCCTGGTACCGATTCGCCGACCAACCGGCGCTCTTCCACGCCGACATGACCGATCTAGAACGGGAGGAGATGCAACGTCGTGTGGAGTTGTTGCATCGCCACTGGACCCGCGATCGTGAGTACCTAGCACCGCCAGATAGCGGACAGCTTGCGGAACTCGATCCCGCGTTGATCGTGACGCCACCAGCCGGTCTGGAGGTGGGTTACGTACCGATCGTGACCCGGCAGGAACCTGCCTCAAACCCAACCAATCCATGAGAAAAAGAAATCAATATCGTTGATCGAAACGCTTTTCTCATGATACAAAAGGTCCTAGATCCTCTTCCGCTACGTAGCAGGTCGATCGTCTTGGTTCACTTTTCCCTTGGCTCCAGGGAAGACCAGTCCCAATCGTTGCGTCGGGTCGCGGTGATGGAGAAGGTGGTTCTCGCGGACATTACGTCCCCATGATGTCAATGGTCGATAGGGGTAGTGAACTGAAAAGTGCACGAACTCATAAACCATGATCGCAAAGAGCAATGCCACGCAAATCGATTCAGCAATCGGCCATCTGAGAAATACCCATGGTAGAGGGATCAAGTTGTAAAAAAGATAGGTGCCGAAGACTTCCAGCGAGTTGGGGTGAGCGTGATGATGCTTGTGCCGTTTGTGGGTAGCAGTCCAGGTCCACTCGTGCATGACACGATGCACTGCCAGCTCGATCGTTGGCCACAGCAGCAAGAAACCGACCATGGCGGCCAGTTCGATCCAGCGAAAGGGTTTAGGGATCGCCCATCGGAGAGCCAACGCCATCAGAAACGGCGTGACACTAAGAATCGTGCGGCCTGTCAGATAGGTAAGCAATAACGATTGAAAGCTTCCTTTACCGCGGGCCTGTGGTTCCATTCCCCCCTATTCCTTTCGGTCGATTGACACCGGACTCCTTGACGCTTCTGATCGAGGGCTGAATTAGAATTCGGACGTTGGGCTTCGGGGCAAAAATCCAGCAGCAAATGCAAAATTATAGTATCCTTGCCCTAACAAATACCGCATTCCCCCAACCCACGAGACAATTTACTTATCCATGCCATCATGGCGAGCTATGCAGAAGATCAACCATGCCGCCCAACAGTCGGCAAGGTAACGAATGAATCTGGGACGAAAGACATCGATCCAGATCGCCACAAAGCGGACTTAGCGTGGTTGGTCGTCGACCTTGCGATAGACATGCCGGCCGAAAAGTTTGAAGGCGGCTGGAGTGACAACTTGGTCCATCAACGTGGCATCGATCAGGCCACCGATGACGACAATCGCCAGCGGGTGGAGAATCTCCTTGCCGGTCTGTCCAGCGCCGAGCGCCAGAGGGATCAACCCCAGGATCGCTGTCAGCGCTGTCATCAGCACCGGCGTCAGTCGTTCCAGCGTTCCGCGCACGATCATTTCGTCGCTGAACGACTCTCCCTCATGGCGCTGAAGGTGGATGTAGTGGGCAATCATCATGATGCCGTTGCGACTGACGATGCCGATCAGTGTGATGAAGCCAACCCAGTGTGCGACCGAAAGGGTTGTCGCGGAAGCCCATACTTCCGGCCACTGCCACCAGGGGGCAGCGGCGAGTGATTCGGAAGAGGGCCGGTTCATCCAAAGCAACGCAGCGACCGAACCAAGGGCCGCCAGGGGGATGTGAATGAGCAGGACTAATAGCGATGCAACCCAGGAAGAAAGGCACTTCCAGAGCAAGAGGAAGACGCCCAGAAGCACCGCCCAAAAAAGCCAGAAAAGCATCCTGTTTGCCTCTTGCTGCGCTTCAAATTGCCCGCCCAGTTCGATTCGCATCGGCCTTGCCCCACGATTCAGATTGCTCTCCACCTCAGCAATCGCCTCACGAATCTGTGCGACGGTGCTGCCAAGATCACGGCCCTGGACGTTGCAACTGACCACGACGCGTCTTTCCATATTCTCGTGATGGACGACGTTTGGCCCTCGAGCATCGAGGACGCGAGCGACCTGCGAGAGAGCAACCTTCCGGCCAGAGGGAGTATCGAGGATTGTCTGTCCAATGACCTCCCGATCACTACGAGTCGCTTCGTCGTACCAAACAACCAGATCAAAGAAGCGATCGCCATCGAGAATGGTCGACACCTTTTTGCCTCGGTAGGCGGTTTCCAGTAGCCTTGCCACCTCGCCCGGGGTCAGGCCGTAATCCGCCGCAACTTTCCGATCGACCTCCAATCGAACCTGCTTGACGTTTTCCTGCGGTTCCACCTGGAGATCGACCACACCTGGTACCTCCGCCACCTCATGCTCGATATCGTGCGCGGCGGCGATCATCTCCCGGAGATCCTCGCCGAAAACTTTGATGGCGATCTGCGCCCGAACACCGCTCATCACGTGATCCAGACGATGGCTAATCGGCTGCCCCACGTTCATCGCTACATTGGGAAGATACGCAACACGGTCTCGTACGTCCTCCATGACTTGGCCGTGCGGCCTGCCGATTGTCAAAACCCCCAAATGATGCAGCCCAGGAATGGCTCGCAGGACCGCCGCCCCCCAACCGGGCTTTGGCCTCTGGTGTGGCACCAAACGCACTTCCAGCTCCGATGCGTTGACACCTTCGGCATGCTCATCCTGCTCGGCGCGTCCCGTCCTTCTGGCGATCGATGCGATTTCGGGAATCTCCCAAAGCAGCGACTCCGTTCGCTCTGCGATTCGCTTGCTCTCTTCCAAACTGGTTCCGGGTCGCGTCTGCACATTGACCGTCAATGTTCCTTCCTGAAAGCTTGGTAGAAACTCAGACCCCATCGCCAGAACAAGGAATTTTGAGCCGAAGGCGAGAAGAGCGGCGGTGATCAGAATTTTGCGTGGATGCCGAAGGGACCATCGAACTACCTTCTCATCGATCCACTTCAGCCACTGCACGAACAGCGAGTCGTTGGGACGATTCAGGAATACCGCGGAGGGGAGCAGTACGGAAGCAAGAGCCGGGGTGACGGTCAGGGAGACGACTAGCGAAGCGAAAAGGGAGACAACGTAGGCGAGCGCCAGCGGGGCAAACATTCGACCTTCCAGCCCGGAAAGGACGAACAGTGGCAACACCACCAGACAGACGATCAAGGTGGCATAGACGATGGAATTCCGCACCTCGCTGGATGCTTCCAAGACCACCTGCATGGACGGTTTGGGATGACTGCCCTGGCGATTCTCTTTCAAGCGGCGGAAGATATTTTCGATATCCACAATTGCATCATCGACCAGTTCGCCGATCGCCACTGCAATCCCACCCAACGTCATCGTGTTGATCGTCAGCCCCAGGTAATCGAAAACAAGGATGGTGGTGAGCACGGACAGCGGAATCGCCGTCAACGTGATGAAACTGGTGCGTAGATTCGCCAGAAACAGCAAGAGGATGACAGCAACCCAGACCGCGCCATCTCGGATCGCTTCGACAACATTGTCGATCGCCGATTGGATGAAATCCGCTTGGCGAAACAACTGCTTCTCTATCGTCACATCAGGTGGCAGTTCCTTCTGCAGGGAGTCGAGAGCAGCATCGATACGAGGGGACAATTGCAGTGTGTTGGCACCCGGCTGCTTCTGAACTGCCAGGATCACCGCATCGCCACCGGTCACACCATCCAACCCTCGCGTTCTCACCCCTCCATCGCCACGTCGAACCGGCCCTCCAAATCGGACATCCGCGACATCCTCAATGCGCAAAGCTCTCTCTTGACGCCAGACAACCGGGGTCTTGGCGATCTCGTCCAGAGAGACACTTTGGGCGCGGATTCGGATCAGCGATTCCTCCTGCTGCCGCTCCATGACGCCGCCCCCAGCAATCCCATTGGATCGCTCAGCAGCCGTAATCAACTGATCCAGGGTCACCCCTGCCGCCGCCAAGCGTTCGGGAGAGGTGATCACCTGAAATTGACGCAGCACCCCTCCCATGACGGTCACCTGGGAAACCCCATCGACCGCCAGCAAACGGTTGCGTACGGTAAACTCACAAAGTGTCCTCAATCGCATCGCCTGTTCCAACCGTTCGGACTCCGAATCAGCCGCTCGAACGGGACGCAATCCAAGGATCATCACCTCCCCCATGATGGAAGAAATCGGCGCCAAGGTGATCCTTACATCGGATGGAAGTCGATCCCTCGCTAGCTGGATCTTTTCGGAAACCATCTGGCGGGCTCGATAGATCTCCGTATCCCACTCAAACTCGACCGAAATCACCGAGAGACCGATTCCCGAAGACGATCGAACACGACGAACTCCAGTGGCTCCAATCAGCTGATACTCCAGCGGTCGAGTCACCAGAGCTTCCACTTCCTCGGGCGCCAGACCTGGTGCCTCGGTCAGCAAGGTGGCTGTCGGTCGATTCAGATCGGGGAAAACATCGACGGGGATTTTTTGCAGGCGAAACAGTCCTACGACCGTGACGACGACGGCCAAAAGGAGCACCAGCCACCGATTCCGAAGAGACCAAGCGATCAAAAAATCCAGCATGTCTGCTCCTATCGCACCGACATCCAGGCGGCATTCAATTCCTCTGCGGCCGTCATTGCGATCAACTCCCCTTCTCGCAGTCCAGAAATCACTTCAGCGTGGCGATCGTCAATCCGCCCCAACTGGACTTCCCGGCGATCGTAGGTGGCGGCATGTTTGACAAAGACGAAGGTTCGATTTCCTTCGCGAACGATCGACGAAACAGGAACCGCGAGCGCGGGGGAGTTGCTTTGGAGAGCCAGTGCAACTTGCGCGACTTGGCGGTATCTCAAAGGAACCGGTGGATCTTCATCCAATTCAATCCAGAAATCCATCCCTCGCTGATCCGGATCGATGACGTCGCTTTGGCGCGCCACTCGGCCGGTAAGAACCATGTCCTTAAGTCCTGGAAATCGGATCCTTGCCCGTTGGCCCGGCGACAAAGTGGGCGCTAGGCTCTCTGGTGCGTAACTCTCAATCCATGGCCTGCCACTTTGGTGCAACTCGCACAACTTCTCGTCCGCCTGCAGCGCCTGCCCGATCACTCGATCCAGCGACACCACCACACCGGAGATAGGAGCGACGATCGGCAGTGTGGGCTGGATCGATCTTGTCTGGATAAGCGACTCGATGCTCGATGCTTCCAGGCCAGCCAATTCCAATTCCCTTCGCACACTCTCACGACGACTTGCAGAAGCCGCCACCCTCGCCTCCGTCTCGATCAACCGCCTTCTCGGGATCGCCTGCGTCGCCTCTCGAAGCCTTGCCAGTTCGCGGCTTGCCAAGTCGTTGGCCAGTTGCTCTTTCAACAAGTTCAGCTGCAGATCGAGGAACTCCATGCTGAAGACATGCGCCAGGATATTCCCTGCCTGGACGGTCTGGCCGACTTGCACATCCAGCCCGACGAGAACGCCGGGCAGCCGAGCCGCCGCGGTCCCTCGCTGCGAGGATGGTAGGTCGACGGTGGCCCGCAGAGAAATGACCGAATCGATCGATTGCGGTTTCACGACGCCAAGTTTCAGACCCATGGTTCGAGCCGATGCCGGCGAAATCTTGGCGGAACCGGGGAGAAAGAAGACGCCAAGCTGCTGGGCGCCCTGTGAGACAACCATATCACCTGGGTAGAGATCCTTGGATTGCACTTCAACCACCGTAGAGGACTCCGCGACCACCTCCACGCTGGTCCTCCGATACTCCGAGGCCTCTTTGGCCTGACTCTCCTCAACCAGCACGAATCGGTCGGTACCGTGGTCGACCAGTGCGCTCGCTGGAATCACTAAGGTTTCAGTGGCACGAGGGACCGCAATCCTCGCGCTCCCCGTCATCCCAGGCAGCAGGCGACGAACGGGATCTGAAGGGTTGGGATGCACCACCCAAACCTCATTGAGCAGATCGGACTTTGCCAGCGATTTTCCGACGACGGCGATCTCTCCTGAAATTTTCTCTTTAGGAAATGCGGCCAGTTGCACCTCGACCTGCTGCCCTTCGCGGATGCGCATCAGGTCCTTCTCCAGCACACCCAGTCGAATCCAGACGGTCGTTAGGTCGATCAGTTCAAAGAGTGGCTGACCAGGATCGATCACCCCTCCGATCGATCGTTCCGCATGAGACAAAGTTCCGGCAATAGGAGCGGTGACGGGAAGCAGGGGAGTCTTCGTCGGCACCCCTTCCAGAATCTGACGCAGCGTCTGTGGTGGCAAGCCTAATGCAAGCCATTTCGTCTGAACTAAATCGAGTGCATTGCGCGCTTGCTGCACCTCGACTTCAGCTGCCAGAACGTCGCGTTCCGCAACGGCGCCCCCCGCATCTCGTACGCTCCGGTAAAGTCGATCAGCCACCTCCAGCTCATTGACTGATTCCCGCGCCTCCAGGTGCAAACGTTCAACCTCCGGACTCAATACCTCCCCTAGCAAGTCGCCAGCCTCAACTGGATCCCCAGGACGGACATGCAGCGTGGCAACACGACCAGGAAGTCGACTGACCGCAAACGCTCGCCCCGTTGGCGCAGCGACCACCGTCGCGCTGGCTAGCAACGAATCGATCGAAGAGCCCTGCTGAATAGACGCTGTCCGAATGTCGAGGGCCTCTCGAGATTTGCGACTGAGCTGGATCCGTCCTCGATCCAGATCGACAACAGCCCCTTTCGATGGCAGTGGAGCATGGCCTTCGTGAGCCACTGCATCGGACAACGAAGATGCCAAGAAAACCAAAATGCAAACCAGATTCAGGCATCTCCCGACGAACAAACTCCCGTCAACATGCCTCGTCACCACACCATCTCCCTTCGTGAGCCAACCCATGAAGCAACGGCACTTCTCAAGTCACCCCTCGCCATCTCCTGCACTCCCTGCCGATCAATTCCGCTCCCATCCCCCATCGCCATCGGCCCACTCCCCCTCGAACACACACACCTGCCCCCTCTTCGTATCAAAAGAGCTGGCAAGCCTTCCAACTGTCCTGGTGAACCGAACGATCCACTAGGTGGCATCCAAACCTCGAAGGGATTAGAAGTCATCACTTCCGATACGCCTCGGGTGGCAACAGCTTTTCAGGGTTCTCCTTGGCCATCGCGACGAATTCATCGACGCAGGGTGGGCAGCAGAACTCATAGGTCTTGCCGTCGATCACCCACGAAAACTTCGAGTTGGCCTTCGTCATGGAAACCGGACAAAGCGCATCACCCGACTGAGGCTTGGCATCGTGCTGGGCCTTGATGCCGGCGAACTTGGCGGAAGCCACTTGATTGCCATTGGCCTCGATATCAGCCTGCGTGTATTTCCCTCCAGGTGTCAGATAGAGATTCCTCTCCTTGTCGTCTGCTACCTTCGCTGGCATCTGGTGGTCACTGGAATTCCGGTGATCGCTGGAATCCGGAACGGACTGGAACCCAAGTCGAAATCGCTCCTCCCCGATTCGGATCGATGGAATGGTGACTTCCACTTTCTTCCCCACCATCGATTCCGGTAGCGTCCCTATGAAGAGCGAAGTCTTTCCCTTTCGATCATCCGCTTGGGGGCTTGGGGCCAGTTGGATCGCCTGAGCGTCTGGCATCCCTTCCTGCCTTACGAATCCCTGCAGCGTCTGCTCATCCACCTCCATCACCTGCGCTTCATCGCGCCCCAGTGTATAGAGACGCAGAGTCCCTCCTTGCTCGAAAACCGCCTCGGCATGGTAGCTATCGCTTCCGATCGGCACGATGATGCCGCCGTGCGCCGAGGGCTTGTGCGCATGCTCCTCCTCTGCGCTTGCAACCTCCGATTTTTTGCTGGTGGACGTAACCGGTGCCACCGACGCCTTCCCTTCCAACGCCGTCTCCTGGTGCTGGCACCCAACGGTCCAGCCCAACAGGCAGAGCAGGGCAATGGCCAACGGATTGAACTCGCAATGCCTTTTCATGGTATCCCTCCCGATGTGTTCAGACACAAAGTAAATGATGGATCGATTGAACCTAGATGAAGGACTCCGCGCCATCTCCGGCGCTATCGCGCCGCAAGAATCATCGATCGCGCGAAGTACTTTCCTGCTGGCTTTCCGCTCAGCCAGCCAACCTGTTCGACATCAGAAGAATCCGACGAGGTTCAACAGCGCAGCGTGCAATAGAGACGACAAAGCGTGCGGCCACCCATTGGATCAGGGGCCGAGCGTTGCACCCGTCCCGTCGAAGAAACAGCCTCGATCCACTTCAGGCTTTCAGACACCTGGGGCAGAAAATGACTCCACTGCCATCGCAATCCCTCCAGAAGAATCGCCTGCGGACTCTCTCCTGCCCCTTTCGAGAGAGCGATCGGTGGGCAGTAGGTGCACGAGCAGGGCCCGGGCAAAGTCTTGGTGGAAGGGACTTCATCCTGAGTGGAAGTCGTTTCGGCTTGCTTCTTGCAACAGCTGCGAGGCATCTCGCGCAAGACTGCTGCGCTGGATTTCGAACCAGCGCTGAGCCAATCTCTCAGGGCACAGCAGCAAAGACTCTCACCGGCCAGGGTAGAGAGAGCGAACCAAAATAGAAGAAGGATGCGTCCCATGGCTCGATTATTCTTCCAACAGGCAAGCAGGTCAACGTCGATCCATCCACCGGTCGCATCCCCCGGCCGGATTCGATGATTTGCTCCTGCGCACCCGCTGCGGGGAACCAGGAAGCTGCAAAACCCTCCACGCCTCCGAAAAGCAGCGGTTCCCTCCGAATGCACACAGTGTGTTCACTGTTCCTCGCCAATCCAATTCGATGGATGCGAAAAATGCTGACCGCGAGAGATTTCACAAGCCATCCAGCCGATCAAGCTCCTGCCTCAGAAAGGTCGGTCGAACTTTCCGCAGGCACCAGGCCCAGTCGAACCGAAACGCTCAACAGAAATCTTTGCGCGGGACTCAACTGCCGTAGCTGCTCGATCACCTGTCGCGCGGTTCCGGGTCGATTGGTGATGATGCCGTCAACCCCCATCCCGAGATACAAGGACATGAGTACCGGATGGTCGATCGTCCAGACGTAGACCATTTTCCCCCTCCGATGAGCTCGTTCGATCAAACCACTACTGATACTTCGCGTGTTCAACGCGAGAAAGTCGGCAGGCACTTTCGAAAGATCTCCGACGGCCACCGCAGCAAGCAACCCTACCGTCCATTCGGGACGGGAACGTTTTAGCTCTTCCACAAAAGGCTGGTGCAGCGACATCAAAATCACCTGATCCTGCATGCCTTCCTCTTCGACGATCTCGATCACCCGTTCAACCAGGCGCTGATTATGGCCATAGTACTTCAGTTCGATATCCACTTTCGATCGCCCTTTGCACAACTGCAACGCTTGTTTGAGCGATGGAGTTCTCTGGTCGCTGTAGGCGGGAGAAAAACGTGTCCCGATGTCGATTTGGGTGAGCTGTTCTAGTTTCGCTTCCCAAACCTTTAGCGGGTTTCCAGCGATCTTCATGTAGTCGCTGTCGTGCATGACAACCACCTGGCCATCTACCGTCTCCTGCACATCTAGCTCGACATAATCCGAGTGGTCCTCGCATGCCTTGTCGAAAGAGGCAAGCGTGTTTTCCGGACGAACGGCGGCGGCACCCCGATGGGCCAGGACGATTCCATCCTCCGTCGATCGACTACTGGCCAAAAGCCAAAGCCCTCCGACGACCGCCACCATCCCAATAGCTCCAAAGAACCAGAGCCATCGGAGCGATAGCAGGTCGACTGGGTCTGCCTGCTTGGATCGCGGGACACCATGACGGACCGCCGAAGGCGGGATCGATTCGGCCTGGAGCTGCTGACGGAAAAAGTGGTCCATCCAAAGATCGCCATGCTCCTGGCGAATCTGAGCCCCATGAACACCACTCCACCCCCAGGCTCGATAGAGTCCAGCCACCATCAGGGCAAAACTCACCGATTGGAACAGCGAGAGAATCAAGCTCACCACCAACCACACGAGGAAAAAAGCTCCCAGCACAGGTACCAACCACGTCAAGGTTGGTGAAATGGTAGCCAGGGCCCAGTGAGCAACTCCGTAGAGCATGGAAGTGAAAAGAGACGACAGCAGAATCTGAAGGACCAACCATGCCAGCCAAAGAAAGGCCAAAGCCCATCGTCGCGATCCGACAATCTGACGACTCTCCTCCATCGCCCTCTGCGTCGACTGACCGGTAATCAATAGAACTGGCAGAGCGAGCGTCCAAGGGGCTAGTCTTGGAATGATCACCCAGATGGCGGCCGACACCACCAAGCCGCCACCTCCGAGGGCCAGCCAGAATTTGAATGGTCGGTCTGTCAGGTAGTAGTTGATGTCCGCATCCCCCAGCAGCCACCAAGCCAAAGCAGCAATCGCCGCGACAAACGGGAGCAGTAGGGCAAGACTTCGCACGACAATCTGCAGACAAAGCAGCAATGTGGAACCGAATCGCTTCATTCCCCAGACTACCGCTCGGACGGGCGAAACACGGTAACCCTCAAAGGCACCGAAAGCCTGAAGCATCAAACTGGATTGCTCGATCGCCAGTATTCCGACTCCAACCGTCGCGACTCCCACGGCGCCCACTAGCCCCATCGGACTCATCACGAAGGAGGCGATCTCCTGGTCTGTCAGTGCATCCTGACCCGACATCTGGATCAGTCGCTGCATCAACCATCCAAAGAATGGCCAAAGGACGACAAGAGAAAGAAATCGCAGCATCAGAGCCGTCACGAAGAGGTTTCTTCGATGTCGCCACGAAGCGCTGAACAAGCCGACAACCATCGAAAACAAAGCTCTCTCCCATGCCATTCCCTATGACTCAACCGCCCCATCCTCCCGATCGAATCGATGGCTCCGGCATCCGGCCCCAAAAACGGCTGCTTTTCATCGAATTGGAAGTGACCGCGTCACCCCGCAATCGACTGCCAATCCGCTGCGTTCATGTTTCGGACAATCCATTCGAATCCAATCGCCCATCGAACCCACCCCTTGGCGGGTATCGAAAAAATCGAGGAACCAAAGCGATCTTTCGCTTACCTACCGCAAAAAAATCGGCATGCCTTACCAGCGTCGCACGACTCACCCGGTTCGTCGATCTGGACTGGTACCAGAAGCCACCAAGTCGACCACTTCCGAGAGATCGGCAAAGAACCAATCTTGCTGGGAGCCTCCTGTCAGCGAGTCGGAACTCACGTCAGCAAAAACGGTATCAACGATGCCATCTGCTGCATCATTGTTTAGATAATTCTCTCCATTGAGCCTGGGAAGCGACCCAATACCCATCAGATTCGCTATCCGCTGATCAAACGTCCGCGCCGAAGTCCACTCTGCATGAATGTCACGAAGCGCCGATACATTCTCCTCGAATACCGCCGTTCCGCTGATCAGAATGTCGTCACCGGCATTGGCGACCAATCGATCGGCCCCAATCCCACCAATCAGCAGGTCTCGCTGCCCACCACCCGTCAATTGATCATCCCCGCCCAATCCTACAAGCACCGAAGCGACCGAGGATGCGGTCAGAATATCGTTGCCGGCTCCTCCTAGAACAACCTGAATAGCCGAGACCACTCCCGAGATGGCAGTCGCGTTGCCTGCCAGCGTGCTGGCCAGATTGACCACCACTGCGTTTGTCCATCCAGCGTAGGAAAGCGAATTCACACCGGCTCCACCCTGCAGGCTTCCCGTCAGACTCCCCAACACTTCCATTCGGAACTGGTCGACCGATGTGTTTCCCACAAGGTTCTCTACACCACTGAAAGACACTACCGCTGTTCCCGTTCGAATCAAACCTGCATTTCCGCCCATCACGGTCCAGTCATTCGCTGCCGCTGGCCCTGTCAGCGTGTCGATTCCCGTGCCGCCAACAACCGATCCAACCGAACTGTAAGTCACCCCTCCGACGACGATCTGCCCTGATACCGTTGTCGACCAACTGGTCGCCACATTGGCTCCAACAACCTGCGATCCCGACACCCCATTGCCCACCACCTGCTCCACCAGGGTGTAACCGCCCAGAACGCCCACTAAAGAAGCGACCGTACCCAGACGAAAATCAAGCGCCCCGGCGCGAGCCGATACGTTCAATTCATCGACGCCGGTGCCTCCATTGATAGTTCCCGTCAATGTGCCGGACGATTCCACCACAAAAGTATCGACGCTGCTGCTACCAGTCAGATTCTCCACACCACG
>Ga0315907_10000861_pt1 | contig 41754 bp, 41 predicted proteins | sample LakEriMetagenome_3_FD_203525 | JGI IMG/M metagenome (GOLD analysis project Ga0315907, IMG submission 203525) | Freshwater fungal communities from buoy surface, Lake Erie, Ohio, United States - Buoy 12 MA123 | ecosystem: Environmental > Aquatic > Freshwater > Lake > Lake biofilm | place: USA...
CAAACCCTTACGGCTGCCAATGGGTGCGACAGTACCATCACCCTAAATCTCACCTTGAACTTCACAGGAATTGATGAGCTAGGTGCGGTCGTGAAAAAGCTGGTCAACATCACCGACCTCAACGGCAAAACCATCCCTCGCCGCAAAAACACCTTAATGCTGTTCATCTACGAAGACGGAACCGTGGAGCGGGTCGTGGAGATGGAGGAGTGATTTATATTATGTTGTTATAAGTAAATCATCCCCCTTCGCCGCGGCGAAGAAGGGGGACTGAGGGGGATGACATTTACGAGTATGACTCCGTCGGAGGGGATACCTACATCGATTCCATTGGAATCGTATATAATTGTTTAAGTTATGCAGTTATAGAGCGACCCCAGCGGGGTCGAATATTTTGTTTTGCTGTGTGCGCCCTTCGATATGATTCGACCCTTCTATAATCTCAGGGGAGTCCAGCTCATCACGAGCAGCTCAGGGACCGCACCCAGTAAAGAGTTAGAGGGATAGCCCGTCGCGTAGTTTTTTTGTTTTTCCACGGACACTGAGTCCGCCCCGGCGGACCGAAGGACGTATCTTCGCCTAGGCGGAGTGTAAGTGGAAAAAGTAGGGGATTCCTTAATATCAAAACAACAGAACTCCTACAACCCCTTAACCACCTTCAAAGCCTCCTCAATATGCTGTGTAGCGTTCAGTTGCGAATTAAAAATTCCGCGAACTACTCCGGTTTTATCGATAATATAGGTAACGCGACCTGGCAGCAAACCCAAGAAGGATTTCGGAACGCCGAATAAGGTTCGCACTTCTTTTTTCTCGTCGGCTAAGAGTGGAAAAGGCAACTTGTATTTAATCGCAAATTCCTTATGGGCTTTTGGTGCATCCGAGGAAATACCGATCACTTCACAGCCTAGGTCTTGAAATACCGTGTATTGGTCCCTGAAGCTACAGGCTTCTTTGGTGCATCCCGGTGTGTCGTCTTTGGGGTAGAAATACAAGACCACGGTTTTTTGTCCAATAAACTCCATGATGTCCACAGGGGTTCCGTCTTGGTTTTGTAAGGTGAATGCAGGGATTTTGTCGCCAATATTAATCATGTGGTTTTGTTTAATGCGGTTTTAAATCGGTCCAGTACGCGGTTGCGTGCAAAGGTATGTTCTATAATAGGTTTCGGGTATGCTGAAGTACCATATTCGGGAACCCAACGTTTAATGTATTCAAATTTCTGATCGAATTTCTCTTGCTGCGCGGTAGGATTAAACACCCTAAAATACGGCGCGGCATCACAACCTCCTCCGGCAGCCCATTGCCAACCGCCAATGTTGCTTGCCAATTCAAAATCTAAGAGTTTTTTAGCGAAATAGGCTTCGCCTAAGCGCCAATCGATGAGTAAATGCTTGGTTAAAAAGCTGGCAGTTACCATGCGAACACGGTTATGCATGAACCCGGTGGCATTCAGTTCCCGCATCCCGGCATCCACCAGCGGATATCCCGTGGTACCCTCACACCAGTGTTTGAAATGTTCGGGGTTTTCTTCCCAAACGATGGCATCATAGGCAGGACGGAATGCGCCCGTTACTGTGTAGGGGAAATGGTAGATGATCATTTGGTAGAATTCACGCCAAATAAGTTCGTTTAAAAAGGTTTCATTCAAGGGGAGCGCGTGCAGGGCAATCTTACGAATGCTGATGGTCCCAAATCGCAGATGCACTCCGAGTTTCGAGGTGCCTGGTTTGGCTGGGAAATTACGCTGATCGCTGTATTTTTGGATGAGGAGGTCTTCCACATGGTTTGTAGGAAAATCAAGACCTGAGTTCTCAAATCCCAGCGCGGCAAGGCTCGGGATTTTTGGAGCGGTATCAATGCCCTGAACACTTCCCAGAGCACCTGTAGTGTCGTAAGTAACAATAGGTTCCTGGCTCAATCGCTCTTTCCATTTTCTTGAGTATGGGGTAAATACAGTATAGGGTGTGCCATCGCCTTTCATGACCTCATGCTTTTCAAAAATCACATGGTCTTTGGCGCCAATAAATTCAATATCTAGCTTCGTTAACTTTTCAAATATGGTTTTGTCGCGCTGTAGGGCATAGGGTTCATAATCTCTGTTGGTAAACACGTGATCAACCCCTAGTGCTTTTGCCAAGGTAGGAATCACATCAATTGGATTTCCCAATTCGACGCGCAAGAAAATACCAAATTTGGCATAGGCCTCCGCAAGCTCTTGGAGCGCGTTATGTATGAATTCGACACGCGCATCGTTTCGTTCCAATTCATTTAAAATTTCCGTATCAAAAATGAAAATAGGTTGCACATTAGCTGCGGTTTGACAGGCTTTAAATAATCCCGCGTTGTCCTCTATGCGTAGATCACGCCGGTGCCAAAAAATTGCTTTACTCATGGGGTTTACAACAAGAAACTAAAGAATATGTTTGTAGTGACGGCCCGTTTCAGATCCAACGAATCAGCACGGGAAGATTTCCTTATCTTTGCCGCATGAATTCACGTGTTAAGTGGTATGTTGCCTTTCAGCGTGCATTGTTTCGGTTAAAGGCTCGACTAACGCCAAAGCAGTTTATTTTGATTGCTGCTGTATTGGTTGGATTATCCGCAGGCTTGGTTTCCGTGGTACTTAAGGTGATGGCGCATGAGATTTATCATTTCGCCTTGATTAGAACAGACGGATCCAGTTGGTTTTATGCATTACTGCCATTTTTTGGAATCTTGATTTCTGCTTTACTTATTCGCTATCTCTTTAAGGGTAATTTTAAAAAGGGTTTAGGACAGTTGCATGAGAACATTGCCCGGAAGTCAGGGATCATGGGGAAACGAAGCATGTTCGACCAGGTGCTTACCAGTTCCATCACCGTTGGTCTCGGAGGATCAACCGGATTGGAAGCGCCCTTGGTGCTAACAGGAGCATCCTTTGGTTCCAATTTTGCACAAACCTATCGCCTCAGTGTAAAAGATCGCTTTTTACTAATCGCTTGCGGAATTGCTGCCGGTATTGCATCGGCCTTTAATGCGCCTATTGCTGGGGTACTTTTTGCATCGGAAGTATTACTTATTGATTTTTCAATCAATGCCCTGGTGCCGGTTATTATTTCTGCTGCATCTGGAGCCTTGGTTTCAAAAGTTTTATTGAATCAGGGGGTAATCCTTAACTTCAAAGAGGTTAGCGATTTTAATTATTGGAATGTCCCGTTTTATGTGTTGCTTGCCTTGTTTACAGGATTATTTGCGGTGTATCATGTGCGTGTATTCCCAAGGGTGGAGCGGTTTTTTTCTCATCGCATTGAATCCTTTTGGTTGCGTACGATTACTTCAGGATTGTTGGTTTCTCTGATGATCTTTACCCTTCCACCGCTGTTTGGTGAAGGCTACCAGTTCATTGTTGAATTGGCGTCCGGACATGGGGAGTTACTTTTTAAGAATTCCTGGCTTCATTCCTTGTTAGAAAATCACTGGTTGTTCTTAGTGGCTATTTTAGCAATGATTTTAATTAAATCCTTAGCTACAGCGATTACCTTGGGAGGAGGCGGGAACGGTGGGAATTTTGCACCCTCTTTATTTATAGGAGCATATCTTGGGTATTTGGTTTCAGATTTTCTAAATTCCATTAGTAAATTAGAATTGCCGGTGGCTAATTTCACCATGGTGGGCATGTCGGGGTTGTTGGCGGGAATCTACCATGCGCCACTCACTGCCATCTTCCTAATTGCAGAACTAACCAGCGGTTATTCCTTGATTATTCCCCTGATGATTGTATCGTCAATTAGTTTTGTGATTTCGAAGTACTTTGAGCCTTATGGAATGGATTTAAAGTCTTTGGTCAATAAGAAAACTGCAACTGCAGGGGATAGAGATTTTACCTTGTTGATACAATTGGAGGTGAGCGATGTGACCGATAAAACGTTCATATTGATTCCTTCCTCCATGCTCATTTCTGATTTCATTCCTATTGTGGCTAAGTCGACCGATCCATTTTATCCGATAATGGATCAACAAGGAGCCTTTGAAGGCTTTGTGGTCGTGGATGAAATTCGCGCCTTGTTGATGAATCAGGATTTTGATCATAGCTTGGAGGTGTCAAGCATCATGTCTATGCCTAGTCTAATACTTAATTCATCTCACACCTTCATTGATGTAATGCATTTGTTTGATAAGTCTGACCTGAATTTTCTACCCCTTATCGAACAGGGTGTGTTTATCGGATATGTAAGTCGCGTAAAGGTGTACAATGCTTACCGAGAGAAAATTAAAGAGCAAAACCTGGATTAGGAGAACTTTTTGGTTGCGGTTTCCCGCGGTCCGGGATTAATTACCGTTGTATTCTACCCAATTCTTTTCTGTTTCAAAAAGTTTAATAGACAGGCTGCCATAAGATGCTAAATGGGGTAATAGGCGATTATAGCAAATTAATGCAATATTTTCTACGGTGGGATTTAGGTCGAAAAATTCAGGGCAATCAAGGTTTAAATTCTTATGATCGTATCGGTCTGCAACCTCTCTGGCAATAATTTCTTTTAAAATTTTTACATCAATGATGTATCCGGTCTCGGGATCAATTTTCCCGTCAATGCCTACCTCTAAGACGTAATTGTGGCCATGATAATTAACGTTATTACACAAGCCAAAAACTTCATCATTCTTTTCATGACTCCAGTCTTTTCGGTATAGGCGATGGGCAGCGTTAAACGTGGCTCTTCGTACGATTTTCATAAGGCGAGAAGGTTGGTAAATGCAGATTTATATTCAAGCACAATTTTTTTGAACCACGCGGTATATTGCGCTTCATGTTGTTCGATATCTTCTTCAATTTCGTGCATCGATACCCACTTATAATCAGACACTTCTTCAGGATTTACCATCGGTTCGTCATCGGTAAAACCAATCAGTACATGGTCGAGTTCGTGTTCCACCAAGTTGTTTTCTAATTCTGCTCGGTATATAAAACTAAAGAGTGGGGCAAGGGGTGTTTTCATTCCCATTTCCTCCATTAATCTTCGGTTGGCGGCCGCTACGATGGTTTCACCGGGCAGGGGATGGCTACAGCATGTGTTTGTCCATAACCCTTCAGAGTGATATTTTCCGTAGGCTCTGCGGTGAATGAGTAACTGGCCTTTCGAATTGAAAATTAGTACCGAAAAAGCTCGGTGCAACATGCCTTGTACATGGGCCTCCATCTTTTCCATGGTGCCGATTTCTTGGTCATGTTTATTTACTAAAATGACCTCTTGAATCATAACAAATTAAGGTTATGTCGAACATATGTGGAAAGCAACAAGCCTACTTTTCGGTTGTTTGGAATACGAACACGTTCATTTAAAATAACCTTGGCCGGCGTGTTTTTAATCTTCGTAAACAACTTATAATAGTAGATGTAGGCTAAATACACTCCAAATCGCGCTTTTTTGGGCAGTTCGAGAATCCCCAAATATCCCGCATGAAAGTCTGCTTCAATGTCGCGCTCGATGTCGTGTTTTACCGTTGCGTTGAATTCGTTCATATCAATTCCAGGGAAGTAAACGCGACCCAAATGCTTATAGTCGTCATTCAAATCACGCAAAAAGTTTATTTTCTGGAACGCGGATCCCAATTTCATTGCTGCTGGCTTTAAGCGCAGGTACTCTGTGTGATCCCCATTAACGAATACCTTCAGACACATTAATCCAACTACTTCGGCAGAACCAAGAATGTACTTTTTATATTGTTCCTCATTGTAAGCTTGTTTATTTAAATCCATCTTCATGGATTCTAAGAACGTTTCTATCAAATCTAAGGGGATTTCATAGGTATTAACCGCCCATTGAAAACTATTTAGAATCGGGTTTAGAGATATTCCGTCATTAATCGCTTGATAGGTTTGCTTTCTAAAATCTTCCAATAACCATTCCTTGTCAAAGCCGTGAAATGAATCAACGATTTCATCTGCAAATCGAACGAAACCATAGATAGAATAGATGGGTTGTTGCAGCTCTGTGTTGAGCATTTTTATGCCAAGAGAAAAGGAAGTACTGTACCGCTTGGTGGTTAGCGTACTCATCTCGTGACTGACGGTATCAAATAATTGTTTCATTACTTTGTATTTTGGTGAACATACTTAGCGACAACTTCACCAGAGATAATAGAAGGTGGAACGCCAGGACCCGGAACGGTAAGTTGACCGGTATAGTAAAAATTTCGCAAGTTTTTGTTTTTTATTTGCGGTTTGAAAATTGCAGTTTGTTTTAAGGTATTAGCTAACCCGTAGGCATTCCCTTTAAACGCATGGTAATCTTCCTTGAAATTGGAAATGGAAAAGCTTCGCTTGTACACGATGTTGTCTTTTATGTCGTTTCCAGTCAAGTTTTTTAGTCGCTCCAATAAGATATTGAAATACCGCTCTCGGGTTTCTTCATCGTCGGAAAGGTCTGGAGCAATTGGAATCAAGAAGAAAAGATTTTCACAGCCTTCGGGTGCTGCAGATGGATCGGTTAAAGACGGGGCACTTAAATAGAATAGAGGTGCTGTTGGCCATTGTGGGTTTTTGTATATTTCTTTCCCGTGTTCCTCAAGCGATTCATCAAAAAATAAGTTGTGGTGCAAAATGTTGCTTACACGCTTATTGATTCCAACGTAATAAAGCAGGGCAGAAGGAGCCATCACGCGTTTGTCCCAATAGGCATCTGAATAGTTGGAGGAACCGTTCAACAGTGCTTTTTCAGTGTGTTGGTAATCTGCAGAAGAAATAAATACGTCCGATTCATAGCGATTTCCATGAATGTCAATGGCTGCACGAATGGACCCGTTTTCTTTTTCTAAGGAAGTAATCTGAGCATCAGTGACAATCTTTACCCCTTGTTCTTTGGCTATTTTTTCGAACGCCTCGATAAACTTATACATGCCACCCATGGGATACCAGGTGCCCAATTCCATATCCGCATAGTTCATCAGGGAATAGAGTGCGGGAGTATCTTTCGGCATTGCACCCAAAAATAATACCGGAAATTCAAGCAGAGAACGAAGCTTAGGGTGCGAAAAATAACGGTTGATATAGGTTGAAAAAGAGTTCGTGAGGTCCATTGAAAACAACCCTTTTAACAGGCGTAAATCCATAAACTCGGTTACTTTCATGGAAGGCTTATACACTAAATCCTTCATTCCAACCTCATACTTATACTTGGCATCCTTTAAGAAATCACGCAGTTTCAAAGCACTGCCCGGCTCGAAAGACTCGAACATGGCTTCTAATTCACCCATGGTTGCGGGGATATCAGAATGCGTTTGGTCTGGCCAATATACCCGGTAGGAGGGATCAAGGCGTTTTAATTCATAAAAATCTGAGGAGGTATATCCAAACTTCTGATAGAATTGTTCAAAGACATCAGGCATCCAATACCAACTCGGACCCATATCAAATACAAAACCTTCGTGTGAAAATTGCCTTGCACGTCCTCCGATGGTAGGATTTTTTTCGACAATCGTAACATCCCAACCAGATTGTGCGAGAAACGAAGCAGCAGACAAACCGGAAATACCGGCCCCTAAAATCGTCGCTTTTTTCATCATGAATCTAGTTGTCTAAATATTGATAATCTGGCAACTGGTCCATAAGTCGCTTTCTTGCGATGAAGATACGGCTTTTTATCGTACCAATTGGAAGTTTCATCGAATCCGCGATTTCCTTGTACTTGTACCCTTCAAAATGCATCTTGAACGGTGTTTTTAGCTCATCGCTTAGGTCTTCAATTTTTTGTGTAATTTCCTTGGTAGCGATACGCTCCGTGGGTGAACCCATATTGGACTTGTGGTTGGTAACCATGTACGAATCCTCGGAATGATCAAAAATCATCCGCGTTTTCGCGTTTCTACGGTATTGATTAATGAAAATGTTCCGCATGATGGTAAATACCCACGCCTTGAAATTCGTATTTGGCGTGTAATACGAACGATAATTTATTGCTTTTAACAAGGTTTCTTGCGTTAAATCACGTGCATCTTCACGGTTTTTGGTAAAGTTTAAAGCGAATGAAAAGAGGTTTCCCTGCAGGTCAATTAAGGCTTCGTTGAATTCGATTGTAGACATATTGTTTAATTAATTCGAAGTAAAGTTAAACAAAAGTGTTTAACAAATTCATAAAAAAATTAAACAAAACAAAAAAAAGTGTTAATAAACGGGTAAGAACCTGTAAATCAAATAAGTAATCAAGGAATATTTTTTAGCATTTCATGCGTCATACGCGCTAAATCAAATTCCAAGTTCCAATCCCAATCACTCACTGCATAACTGTCGTTAATTGAATTCGGCCATGAATCCGCAATGGCCTGGCGAAAATCTGGTTCGTACGTGATTTCGAATTCAGGCAGATGTTTTCGTATGGATGCCGCTATTTCTTCTGGAGTAAAAGAAATCCCTCCTAAATTATAGGCAGATCTGATTCTTAGTCGGTCTGCGGGAGCATCCATGAGTTGAATCGTTGCGCGAATGGCATCGTCCATAAACATCATCGGAAGGGCCGTGTCCTTCGAAAGAAAACATGTAAATTTTCCGCTCGCTTTGGCTTTATAAAAGATATCTACTGCATAATCGGTGGTGCCTCCGCCCGGAGGGCTTTTATAGGAGATCAATCCAGGGTACCGAATACTTCGTACATCTACCCCGAATTTGTTGTAGTAATATTCACACCACCGCTCTCCAGCTTGTTTGGAAATTCCGTACACCGTACTGGGCTCCATTATGGTGTGTTGCGGCGTTTGATCGGCAGGAGTAGTAGGACCAAAAACAGCAATAGAGCTTGGCCAAAATATCTTTTTAACATATCCTTCTTTAGCCAAGTCAAGGATGGTGAATAATCCGTCCATGTTTAATTTCCAGGCGAAATCGGGATTCTTTTCTGCTGTAGCGGAAAGCAGTGCAGCCAAAAGATATACGGTTTCGACACGGTGATCAATGATATAGTTTCGAACCGAATCTCGGTCCAAAATATCCATTTGGACATATGGGCCATCTTCGATCAAAGGGGGGGCATGCGTTTTGATATCTGCCGCAATGATCTGTTCCTTCCCATAGGTATTGCGCAAGGTAAGGGTAAGTTCCGTGCCAATTTGGCCCCCTGCACCGATGATTATTGTTTTTGCCATAAGCACAAATTTAACCAAGAAATTGCCTGAAAAAAATGCTTATTGGAAAAACTGATGAAAATCATTTGTAACTTGGTACTACTAGTCTTACTTTTGATTTTTAAAACAGTTGAGAAATGCCTTTTTATCATAAACTCGGACAAATTCCATCAAAACGCCATACGGTGTTTAGGCAGCCAGATGGCAGCTTGTATCACGAACAACTCTTCGGTACAGTGGGTTTCGACGGGATGTCAACCTTGATGTATCATGTTCACCCGCCAACGGTGGTGAAAGAAATTAAAGGTCAAACCAATGTTGCTCCTGAAGTTGCGTTGGAGAAGCACATGACCATGTTCTCATTGCAAGGTTTTCAATTAACTCCTACAGCTGATTTTTTGGAGAGTAGAACCCCCGTATTAGTCAATGCTGATTGCTACATCGAATTAGCCGCCCCGCAGCAATCCATGACCGATTATTTTTACAAGAATGCGGATGCGGATGAGGTAATATTCGTTCACAAAGGAAGTGGGACATTAAAAACGCAATTAGGCAACATTGATTTTTCTTATGGCGATTATCTTGTAATTCCGCGTGGAATGATTTATCAGATTCATTTTAATGATTCGAATAACCGCTTATTTGCCGTGCAATCATTCAATCCAGTATACACCCCAAAACGCTATCGGAATTGGTTCGGACAATTGTTGGAGCATTCTCCATTTTGTGAGCGAGACATTCGTCCTCCCCATGTGTTAGAAACACACGACGAAGAAGGTGAGTTTTTAATTCGGATTAAAAAACAGGATGTAATGTATGACTATGTGTATGCACACCATCCGTTTAATGTGATAGGTTGGGATGGATATAATTTTCCTTATGCCTTTTCCATTCATGAATTCGAACCCATTACAGGAAGAGTACATCAACCACCTCCCGTACATCAAACCTTTGAAACTACGGGGTTTGTAATGTGTTCTTTTGTGCCTAGAATGTATGATTACCATCCAGATTCAATTCCAGCACCCTATAATCACAGTAACATCGACTCTGATGAGGTGTTGTACTATGTAGATGGGGATTTTATGAGTAGAAATAACATAGAGCAAGGACAGATAACCTTACATCCTGCGGGGATTCCACACGGACCACACCCGGGAGCCTACGAACGAAGCATTGGAAAAACAGAAACACAAGAATTGGCGGTAATGATAGATACCTTTAGGCCGTTAAAGGTGACTAAACAAGCCCTGGGATTAAAAGTTGATGGCTATGAAAAGTCATGGATTCACTAAAAAATATTACAATATAACATGGCAGCTGAAATTAAAAACTTAAAAGACATTACAAACTACGAGTATGGCCTGAAGAAAATCTTCGAAGATGCGGAAGATTTTTTACCACTGCTTGGGACCGATTATGTGGAAATGTATGTAGGAAATGCGAAACAGTCGGCACATTTTTATAAAACTGCCCTTGGCTTTCAATCAGAGGCCTATGCGGGGTTAGAAACAGGCATGAAAGACCGCGTATCGTATGTGTTGCGTCAAGATAAAATTCGATTGGTACTAACCACACCACTGACTGAGGGAGGAGAAATTAACGAGCATTTGGTTAAACATGGCGATGGAGTTAAGGTGGTTGCGTTGTGGGTAGAGGATGCCACCAGCGCCTATGAAGAAACAGTAAAACGGGGAGCTAAACCCTACTTGGCGCCTACACGCGAAGCGGATCAACATGGATATGTAGTACGTTCTGGGATTTACACCTATGGAGAAACCGTACACATTTTTGTAGAGCGTAAGGAATATAACGGGGTGTTTTTGCCCGGATATAGAACCTGGGAATCTCATTATAATCCAACACCTGTTGGCTTAAAGTTTATTGATCACATGGTGGGGAATGTGGGTTGGAATGAAATGAATACTTGGGTAGAGTTTTATGCAAAGGTGATGGGCTTCGCTCAGATAGTATCCTTCGATGATAAGGACATTTCTACGGATTATACGGCCTTGATGTCCAAAGTCATGAGCAATGGAAACGGAAGAATTAAATTTCCGATCAACGAACCGGCAGAAGGGAAAAAGAAATCGCAGATTGAAGAATACTTGGATTTTTATAACGGCCCTGGTGTGCAGCACATCGCGGTAGCAACGGATGATATCGTTACGACTGTTTCTGCAATGCGCGATCGAGGAGTAGAATTCCTTTACGTACCTGAAACTTATTATGAGGATTTAATTGAGCGCGTAGGTGAAATTGATGAGGATGTTTCCACTTTGAAAAAGCATGGGATTTTGATTGACCGTGATGATGAGGGGTATTTGCTGCAATTGTTTACTAAACCCGTTGTTGATCGTCCGACCTTATTTTTTGAAATTATTCAACGTAAGGGTGCGCAATCCTTTGGTAAGGGGAATTTCAAAGCCTTATTTGAAGCGATTGAGCGCGAGCAGGAAAACCGAGGAACCTTATAAGTTGTTAAGTATTGAACGCAAAAAAGGGAGGCTAGCCTCCCTTTTTTGTGGTTATTAATATGAACTTATACCGTCATGATGTCTTTTTCTTTGATGTCGAGAATGTCATCAATGCGCTTGATAAAAACATTCGTAATTTGTTGCACTTGTTCTTCGGCGCCTTTTGCTAAGTCCTCCGATAAGCCTTCGTTTTTCATGTCTTTAATCATGTCCATGGCATCTTTTCGTTGGCTTCGTATCCCCACTTTTGCGTGTTCGCATTCCGCTTTGGCACGCTTTACCAAATCGCGACGACGCTCCTCGGTCAACGGTGGAACGGAAATTATCAATTGCTCTCCGTTACTTTGCGGATTTAATCCAAGGTTGGCATTTAGAATTCCTTTTGCAATATCGTTTAATAAGGGTTTTTCCCAGGGTTGAACTACAATGGTACGCGCATCAATCGTATTGACATTGGCGACTTGTTGTAGGGGAGTCGTGGACCCATAATATTCTACCATTACGCCATTGAGCATTCCCGGACTAGCCTTACCAGCCCTTACTTTGCTTAATTCTGCATCTAAATGAACGAGCGTCTTTTCGCTGGAAGACTTGAACTCGTCAAAGATCATATCTAATTCTTCTGTCATCGGACTAATTATGTACGAGGGTTCCTACTTTCTTACCGTTTAGCAAGTCTTTTAAATTACCGGGGGTATCCATATCAAATACTATGATGGGCAAGTTGTTTTCTTTACACAAAGTAAATGCAGTCAGATCCATAACGCTAAGGCCTTGCTGGTAAACTTCGTCAAAGGTAATGTGCTCATATTTTACGGCACTGCTGTCTTTAAACGGATCTGCCGTATAAATACCATCAACTCGGGTGCCTTTTAAAATTACGTCTGCATTAATTTCTATCGCTCTTAGGCTCGCAGCCGAATCTGTTGTAAAGAATGGGTTTCCTGTTCCTGCGCCAAAGATTACAATTCTTCCTTTTTCTAAATGACGAACGGCTCTTCTTCGAATAAATGGCTCGGCGATCGCTTTCATTTCTATGGCTGAAAGTAAGCGGGTTTGCAGTCCAGAAGTTTCTAGGGCAGATTGAAGCGCCATAGAATTAATCATAGTGGCCAACATTCCCATATAATCTCCGTGGGTTCGATCCATACCTCCTTCTTCGGCTTGAACTCCTCTGAAGATGTTCCCTCCTCCGATAACAATGGCAATTTCAATGCCCAGTTCATGGATTTCCTTAATTTCAGCGGCATAATTCGCAAGGCGTTGATTATCAATGCCAAATTGTTTAGAACCCATCAAGGATTCACCACTAAGTTTTAAAAGGATGCGTTTGTACTTCATGATTTGCGTTCAAATATAATAAAATGAATCTTGTATGATAAAAAAAAAGCCTCACAATTGTGAGGCTTTTTCGTATTAACTTAACGAAAATCTTCGGAAATCGGTGACTGTTAGTCCTTTCTCCGTAGCGTTTAAGAATTGTTCTACTGTAAGTTTGTTGTCGCGAACGAATTGTTGACTTAACAAGGTGTTTTCTTGGAAAAACTTGTTCAATCGGCCCATCGCAATTTTTTCTGCCATGTCTGCAGGTTTTCCTTCTTGGATAGCAAGTTCTTTACCAACCTCAATTTCACGTTCAATGGTTCGTGCATCAACACCATCCTTGTTAATGGCGATTGGATTCATGGCAGCGACTTGCATCGCCACTTGTCGACCCGCCTCAGCAGTGTCTTCAGTTGCATGACTCAATACTACCATCGTTGCAAGTTGATTACCTGGGTGATTGTAGGCTACTACACACTCACCGCGCAATACTGCATAACTAGAAAGATCTAGTTTTTCTCCAATTACACCAATTTGCTCCGTGATTTTATCTTCTACGCTTAATCTAGCATCGTATGGTAATGCTTTAAGGGCTTCTGCGCTTTCAGGTAAGTTTGCAATGGCTAAATCAACCAATGACTGCACCAATGAAACATATCCTTCATTTTTCGCAACGAAATCTGTTTCACAATTCAAGGCAAGTATAACCCCAGCTTTTCCATCTTCTGTAGATTGAGCTAGAATAATCCCTTCTTTAGCATCGTTGTCACCTCGTTTTGCCGCGATTTTTTGTCCTTTTTTTCTTAAAAGATCAATCGCGGTTTCAAAATCCCCGTTTGCTTCTACTAGGGCATTTTTACAATCCATCATACCGGCACCGGTCTGTTGTCTTAGTTTGTTTACGTCTGCTGCTGTAATTGCCATGACTTAAAAATATAAACAGTTAATAATTACGCTTCTTCTGTTGACGTTTCCTCTGTAGAGTTTTCGTCCGACGGTGCTTCTTCCACCGCTGGAGTTTCTTCCGCTACTGGAGCTTCTTCCGCTACTGGTGCTTCTTCCACTGCTGGAGCTTCTTCCGCTACAGGTGCTTCCACTACTGCTGGTGTTTCTTCAGCCACAGGAGCAGCTACTTTTGAAGCTTTACGCTCAGCCACTGGGGCTTCGGACACAGAATCATCTGAGTTTTCTTCGCTCGCATCACCTTTCAAGTTTTTGCGGTCTTCCAACCCTTGTTGGATGGCAATACAAATTTCATCCAAAATTAATGCAATTGATTTGGTTGCATCGTCGTTCGCAGGAATCGGGAAATCAACCAATTTCGGATTTGAGTTCGTATCAACAATTGCGAAAGTTGGAATATTTAAACGTTTTGCCTCAGCCAATGCAATGTGCTCTTTAAGGATGTCAACAATGAAAATGGCCGCAGGCTGACGCGTCATGTCTGAAATTGATCCAAAAGTTTTTTCAAGTTTGTCTCGTTGACGAGACTTGAATAATTTTTCGCGTTTGTTTAAAGTATCCCACGTACCGTCCGATTTCATCTTATCGATGAGTGACATTTTTCGGATTGATTTTCTTGTGGTTTGGAAATTGGTAAGCATACCACCAGACCAACGTTCTGTAACGAATGGCATGTTCACTTGAGCTACGCGTTGCGCAACAATTTCCTTTGCTTGTTTTTTCGTGGCAACAAATAAGACTTTTTTACCGGAGCGCGCGATTTGTTTCATGGCCGCGGCGGCTTGCTCAAGATGAACAATGGTCTTATTTAAATCAATGATGTGGATTCCCTTTTTTTCTTCGAAAATGTAAGGGGCCATTGCTGGATTCCATTTTCTTTTAAGGTGACCAAAATGTACTCCCGCTTCGAGAAGTCTTTCAAATGTTACTTTTGACATATATAATTGTTTACGTTCCTAATTTAAAGCAATTGCTGAGGGAAAAAAGGTGCTCAGCAATTTGGATACTAAACCTCCAAGTGTTCGATTAACGTTTCGAGAACTGGAATTTCTTTCTTGCTTTTGGCTGACCTGGCTTCTTACGCTCTACCATTCTTGGGTCACGCGTCATCAATCCTTCTGCGCGCAAAGCTGGTTTAAAGTCTTCAGAAATCTCGACTAGAGCTCTTGATATTCCCAAACGAACGGCCTCGGCTTGTCCGTTGATTCCACCGCCATTCACCGTTGCTTTTACGTTGTATTGACCTACTGTTTCTGTTAATTCAAACGGTTGGTTTATTTTTGTTAACAAAAGATTCGTAGGGAAAAATTCAGATACAGGACGATTGTTGATCGTTACTTCTCCCTTACCTTTTGAAAGATAAACACGCGCTACGGCTGTTTTTCTTCTTCCTAAAGCATTTGTAATATCCATGAGTTATAATAAATTGTCTAAGTTCAACACTTCAGGTTGCTGCGCATCATGTTTGTGAGCATCTCCTCTGTATACTTTCAAGTTGGTATAAATTTGACGTCCCAACGTATTTTTTGGTAGCATCCCTTTAATTGCTTTTTCAATTAAACGCTCCGGATGTTTCTTTAACATCACCTCTGCGGTGGTAAAGCGCTGACCTCCGGGGTACCCAGAGTATCTTACGTATTCTTTATTTTCCAACTTTGTACCGGAAAACGCAACCTTCTCTGCATTGATAATAATTACGTTATCACCACAATCCGCATGGGGAGTGTAACATGTTTTGTATTTACCTCGAAGCACCTTTGCTACCACACTGGCCAAACGACCAACATGCTGCCCTGAAGCATCTACAATAAACCACTTTTTACCTGCAGTTGCAGTGTTTCCTGATATAGTTCTGTAACTTAACGTATCCACAATCGTAATAATTTAACTGTAAAACCCTATTTTAAGGGGGTGCAAAGATAGAAGGAATGTTTTAATTTTCCAACCCGAGTGAAAAAAAAGTGCAATTATTTTGATTTAAATGCGAGGATCGCATTTCGAGTGAATTCACTCAGTACTAATCTCCCACTAATTCCTGCCCGTTCAGTCAACAACTGATCCCAATCTTCGGTACCTTGCCAAAAAATTCGTTTTAATTCGTACATGGCCTCCGGATTTGATTGAGCTAATCGAATTGCTAAGCTATTAACTGCCTCATCCATCGCTGCAATGTCTTCAAAAACTTCGGCATACAACCCCTTATTCTTGGCCCATTCGGCACTTCGCCATGCTGTCGCGTTGATAGCCAATTCGCTCATGCCCGAAACGCCTATTTTTCGAGCTACGGCAGGTCCAACTACAAATGGCCCGATGCCAACTGCCAGTTCAGAGAGTTTGATGTCAGCTTGGGTGGTAGCAAAACAATAGTCTACTGCCGCTGCAATTCCAACCCCCCCTCCAACTGCTTTTCCTTGAATACGTCCAATGATTAACTGTTTTGCTGTCCGGCATGCATTGATCACCTTCGCAAATCCTGAAAAAAACTCCAGCCCGCTTTCGTAATCTTTAATGGCTACAAGTTCATCAAAACTAGCGCCTGCACAGAACGTTTTTTCTCCAAGAGTTCTTAAAATAATAACGCGCACATCAGCGTTTGCCCCAACCGTTTTAATTTCTTCAGCGAGTTTATTAAGGATAACGCCCGGCAATGAGTTGCTCTGTGGGTGCCCAAAGGTGATGGTCGCAATACCTTGCGAAATATTGCTTACTACAGATCCGTTTTCCATCCTATTTAAGTGTAAAACTATCGGTTCCGATGAGTTGTCCTTCGCAGTAAATCTTCACCTTAAAATTTCCTTTCTCCACTTCTTGTCCTTTTAAATCATAATAGATTGTGAGGTCTATTGCTTGATTATTATAGTCAATGTCCTTTTTGTCGGAAAACGCCTGTTGTCCTGTTTCTGTTTCCATAACATGATTCGCCTTATTCTGTAAAATCGCACCGCTTGGTGCTATGATTTGAAGATAGACAGCCTTCTTGCCTGTGCTTGCAATTTGATTTTCTCCGATGGTGAATGAAGCCCTCATTTGCACGGCATTCTTTGCTTTGGTTGTTGGCTCCGTGGTGTTGTTTAACTTCATTCGCAAGGCTTCTGAATTAAATCCATAGGCTTGGAGCTTTGCACCTTTCTTTAACTGCTCAGACTTTTGTTCCGCATCTTGTTTGTACGTATCACGTTCGTTGGTTGTTTCAGTGAGTTTGGTCGTTGTCTCGTCCAATACGGAAGTAAGTTTGATGTTTAGGGTATTTAATGAATCAATTTGTTTTACGTACCCACGCATGATTGAACGAAGTACTTCATTTTCTTTCTTCAAATTGAAGAGCTCTCGAGCGGATAATTTCTTATTGGTGTTGAGTTGGGTAAGTAATTGAGATATTTGTGCTTTTTGTTTGTTTAAACTGTCTGCCTTGCTGCGATCCATTTCAATCAAGCGGTCGTAGGTGTCCAGCATATTTTTGAAATCAGTTTTAAGGTCGTTTGACAGTCCTCCCACATAACCCTCCAACATTTTATTCATCCCTTCCATGTCTGATTTCAAGATGATGTTATCATTTTGACATTGATTCAGTTCACTTCGTTTTGCGGACCACATGAAGGTCAAGGCGGCAAGCCCAATTAATAGAATTCCTACAACACTGTACAGGACTAGGTTTGATGATTTTTGTTGATTTTCAGTCATGTGTAATTTTTAACAAAGGTAAAACATTTCAAGTTATGTGCTCACAGAATTTTGAACAGCTACGTAACGAATAAATCTCAGAATGGATGCCTCCCCAACTGCAGAAAATCGATCGTCGGTACTTGCTGGAAAAGGTCCTCCATGGTGCATATCTGCTACCACGGAAACCCCTGTTGGAACACCGTTCAATATCACGCGTCCTGCATTCATACAGGCCCACTCAAAAAATTCTGATGTGTTGGGGTTTTCTCCAATCAAGGTCATGGTTAATTGACCTTTCAAGGGGGCAAGCCCTCTTAGGAGTTCATCCGGGGTATCGTAAGTCGCAATGACTGCCGCTGGACCAAAAAGTTCTTGTTGAAGGGATGGTGTTTTCAGGAATTGTTCGGTTGTAACTTTAAAAAAACCACGGGTTATTCCAAATTCTATTTCTGTTTTCAAATAAGCCACACCATCGAAATGCTGGGTTATTACTTCAAGGCTGTTCTGATAACGTTTTTGTATTGAGGGGTGCAGCATCGGGTGAGGAGCGGCTATTTCAAAGGCATAATTCAAGGTTTTTAAGGCTTCGGGCAGCATCGAATTCGGGCAAAATATAACTCCCGGTTTGGTGCAAAATTGCCCGGCATCCGTGGTTACGGACTGTACCAAGGAATTCAGGTGAATGCTCAGTTCTTTCGCATTTGGAAGAATAATCACCGGATTTAGGCTACCCATCTCGGCAAAACATGGAATGGGGTCTTTCCTGTTTTGAGTAAGCCGGTAAATTGCCATTCCGCCCGAAAAGCTCCCTGTAAAACCGCAACCTTTGATTCTTGGATCTTGAACCAAGGTTTGTCCAATGTCGAATCCAGCATCTAATACATGACCGAAAACCCCCGGGTGAAGGTTGAGTTTTTCGCGTGCATTAATAATCAGTGAAGCACTTAGTAAACTTGTTCCGGCGTGAAGCGGATGCCCTTTAACAATCACTGGACAACCTGCTGCAAATGCGCCCATTACATCTCCTCCAAGCGTAGCGTAAGCCAAGGGGAAGTTTGAAGCACCAAATACCGCAATCGGCCCGAGAGGCAGGGGTTTTTTGGATATCGAGCTGTCAGGTAAAATGCTTTGGTTTTTTTGAATGCTCAAGGCTACTGCAGCATCCCTGTAGCAATTCAGTTGTTTCAGGGTGCGATCAAATTCGGTATCAAACCGTTGGCGTCCAAGGCTACTTTCTGATGAATATAGCTCAAAAAGTGCTTCTTTGTGATGAATAATTTGCGCTTGGATTTCCGATAGAAATTCCACCCGCGTTGAAATATCAATTAAGGCTCCACTTTGATGGGCAAGCTCAGCGGACGCTAAGCACTTTTCCAGGTCTACTCCCCTTGAAACCGGGTATTTGTGTTGATTTACACTGCCTAGGCGACAATTATATGTCTCAATAAAGGATGACAAGGGTCTAAACCGCTTCTACAGTATATGTGTATGACTCCATAATGGCATTGGCCAGCATGTTCTTGCAGGCTTCTTCCACCCGTTCTTTTGCCGTTTCAATGGATTCTGAATCAACGAACAATCGAATATGTCGTCCGATTCTTACGCCTTGTATTTCATGCATGCCAATGGATGCCATGGCATGGGTAACTGCTTTGCCTTGAGGGTCTAATAAGGCGTCGTGAGGCATAACGTCGATTTCAGCTTTGAATTTCATGGTGCTTCGTGGTTTTGTTCTCGATAATGGATAAAGTCACATACAAAAGTACAATTATTGGCAGTGCATAGACTTGAAAAACAAAAATTGTTATCAACGAAATTCCTAACAAGAGGTATTGAAATCGATTGTTTTTAAAACCAAAATCTTTTATTTTAAGCGACAATAAGGGGATTTCAGAAATTAACAACAAGGGGAATATTAACGCAGTTATAGCCATCACTACAGGGTTCAATACCCACGGGTAAGAAGGTTCAAAAGGTGTGGTGTTTTCGACTCCGATTTTCCAATACAGTAGGGGAAAGAATATAAAAAATATGGTGCTGGTGGGGGTGGGGACCCCAATAAATCGATCGCTTTGCCGTGTGTCATTGTTGAATTTTGCTAAACGAAATAACGAAAAGAAGGGAATGCTGAGCGCGTACAGGCTTAACCAATCGGTGTAATCGTGAAATTGGAAATCATGAAATTTTAAATAAGTAGCTCCAAGGTTACCGTTTAACCTCAGTTCGATCACAATAAACATTAAAATGCCCGGAGCAAGTCCGAAAGAAACCAAATCCGCTAAGGAGTCGAGGTCTTTGCCAATGGGAGAGCTTATGCCCATTTTTCTTGCAACAAACCCATCAAAAAAATCGAATATCATGGCAATGACGAGCAACAGTGAACTCCATTCAATGCGGCCAAAAAATGCAAGAATTATCGCTAATACACCGCAAAGGAAGTTTGTAGCAGTAATTAAGTTGGGGAGATTAAACAACTTGAAGCCCTTTTCATTCATTTAAGGCGAAGGTAATTCAAAATTCCCTTATATTTATCGGGTAAAATAGTTTCCTGCACAATAAATGCCGTTGAAAAAGAGTTTACGAGGACCAAAATTTTATATGAAATATCTTATTCTCTCCCTTGTTTTAGTTCAGTTTTTTTGTCTGAGGGCGCAAGCACCCAAGTATTCCAATGAATTCCTGCACCTAGGTGTAGGAGCCAATGCGTTCGCCTTGGGCAATGCCGTCGTTGCTTCCTCAGAAGATGTTTCCGCGGCTTATTGGAATCCGGCAGGATTAACCGGGGCAACAGAATGGCTTCAAGTTTCTGCGATGCACTCGGAGTATTTTGCAGGAATCGCCAAATACGATTATGTGGGTGTTTCACACTCGCTTGGAAAGAAAGGAGTGCTTGGGTTTACCTTCCTTCGCTTTGGAGTTGATGATATACCAAATACCACGCAGCTTATTGATAATGACGGGAGAATCAATTACGATAACATTACCACCTTCACCGCAGGAGATTACGCCTTTATGGGGTCCTATGCAAAAGCAATGGCTTTACCTGGGTTATCGCTCGGGGGAACCGTTAAAGTAATTCACCGCCGGGTGGGTGATTTTGCAAAATCTTGGGGCTTTGGGTTGGATGCGGGTTTGAAATATCGACCCAACTCCCATTGGAAATTTGGTTTGGTGGCTCGTGATGCAACTTCTACTTTTAATGCATGGATTTTTAACCTCTCTCAAGACATGCAACAAGTGTTTTTATCAACGGGTAATGACATTCCAACCAACGGACTTGAACTTTCCCTTCCGAGGTTCATCGCTGGGGTTGCTTACACCCATTCCATTGGGAGTGAAGAGAAAGGATTCAGCATTGCGGCTGAATTAGACATTGATGCCACCACCGACGGAATGCGGAACACACTCATAAAATCTAATACCTTTTCGCTAGACCCACACATGGGGGTGCAAGTGTCTTACAAAGAACTCGTGCATGTGCGCGGTGGGGTTTCTTCCATTCAGCAGTTTCAGGCCATTGACGGAACCAAGGATTGGGGCGTACAACCCAATTTGGGACTTGGAATAGGCATCAAAGGGTTTAATTTAGACTATGCATTTACCCGCTTAGGCGCGGCGGAGGCTGGATATTACACGCATGTATTCTCTCTGAAATTCAGATTAACTCAACCTAAGAAAAAGTAGCAATGATTCGGTATTTAAGTGTCATATTACTCTTTTTTACCCTTCACTTTTCGGGATTAGCCCAAACGTTTGGAAACGAATGGATTAATTACAGCCAAAAATATTACGCCTTTCCCATTTTACAGTCAGGGATTTACAAAATAACGTATCAGAATTTGCAGAATGCTGGCATTCCGGTGGCAACCATTCCAATTGATCAATATCAGATCTTTGGCAAACAAAAAGAGCAACCGCTCTATATTATCGACGATGGAAATAATTTCCTAGATCCCTACGAATTCATCTATTTCTACGCAGAAAAGAATGATGGTTGGCTGGATTCAACGCTCTATGATAATCCCTCTTGGTTAGGAAATCCAAAGTACAGCTTGTATAACGATACCATTCGCTATTTTTTCAGTTGGACAAATGGAACGCCGGGATTACGCTTCACTCCGGAAAATGACATCGATTTTTCGAGTTACCAAACGGCATCACACCTCTTATTTGAAAAGAGTCTTGTAAACGCTCAGGCCTACAACGAAGGAGAAATTAGTTCTCAATCGGCAAGCTCTCTGTTCGTTCCTGGCGAAGGTTGGGGGAGTCCGATGCAAAACGGCGCCTCGGGGTATACTTGGAATTATTCAGCCACAACCCTCGATAATTTATATACGGGATTGGATGCACCCCCGATTCAGTTAAAATCTGTGATTGTTGGTGGGTCCAATGCCTATTCGCCCAATTTATATAACCATCACACCCGATTAACCATTGGTCCAGCCAATACCATATTGCTCGACACCCTTACTATTGGCTATAATGCCATCAACGTAACGAAGCAAATTCCGGTTTCTTCGCTTGCTGCAAATGGCGCAACAAACTTTAAAATTAACATTGTTGGAGATCTTGGTGTAGCCTCAGATTATCAAAGTGTGAATTATTGGACTTTTCTCTACCCAAGAACGTTGGCGTTGCCTGGTATTAATAAAACTGAATTTCAAGTGAGCAATGCTGCCAATCAACCCAAGATTAAATTGGCGCTAAGCGGGGTGAGCATGATAAATCCTATAGCTTTTGTATTCGGTTCAAATCCTAAGGTGATCAATGCAGTTTTTACAGGCAATACGTGTCAATTGCTCGTGCCGAACGACCCAGTTTATGCCCGTCAGAAAGTGGTTGTTCAAGCCACCACCACCATTTCCTCCATTACGGGCCTAACCCCGGTTACACCATCAGCCACCTTTACCGATTTTTCAGCTACCCCAAATATCCAAGAAGCCTTGTTATTTGTTTATCCCAAAAAACTTGCCTCCGGGGTGTTTGACTATGCAAATTATCGAAGTTCACCAGCAGGAGGAAATTACAATGTTATTTTATCTGAGGTAGAGGAATTGTATGATCAGTTCGGTGGAGGTATTTCGAAGCATGTCAATGGCATACGTCGCTACGCCCATTACCTCCATAGCTTAAGTCAGCAAAAACCAGTTGGTTTATTCCTTATGGGAAAAGGCATTCGTGAGGCCAATGTGGCTACTACCTTGGCTACAGGTCCGGGAGCCCGCGCCAATGTGATAAATTATTCCATGAACTTGGTCCCGTCGTTTGGCCAGCCTTCTAGCGACCAAAGCATGACCTCAAATTTACCGGGCACAGATAAGTGGACACCCCTCATTCCGACCGGTAGAATAGCTGTAAATAACCTCTTGGAGTTAGCCCTTTATTTAGATAAAGTAAAAGCCTTTGAGCTCGCGCAAGATTCAACGTCTTCCTATGATTCTCAGAGTAAAGATTGGCAAAAGCACCTGATCCATTTTGCCGGTGGAGGCAATGCGAATGAGCAATTCATTTTTCAAACGTATTTGAATGGAATGGCAGATGTTGCCGAGGAGGATTATTTTGCAGGAACTACCACTCGCATTGTTAAAGAATCTGCCAACCCGTTAACGCCGGCACAAATTCAAGGCATTTCTGACCGCTTATCCGAAGGCGTAAGCGTTATGAATTTTTTCGGGCACGCTTCCTCGTCTCAAAGTGGTTTTGATTTGAATATTGATGATCCTCAGAATTGGAATAATCAAGGCAAATACCCCTTATTGATTGCAAACTCATGTTATAACGGCAACATATTCTACAGTGTTCCCACTAAATCAGAGCAATTCGTTTTAACACCAAACGCAGGAGTAATTGCATACTTAGGAACTATTAATTATGGGTTTTCTGGTGCACTCAATGATTATTCCAATCAATTCTATCGGCAGTTTAGTAAACACAATTATGGAGGAACCATTGGTGAGCACATCAAGCATACGATTGATTCCATCATGAATCCGAATCAACCCTTGAGTACGGAATCGGTATTTCAACAAATGACCCTCCACGGTGATCCGATGCTTCGCTTAAATCCACATACGAAACCGGAATTGGAATTAACCGAAGAACGCGTTTCCTTTGGTCCGGATGACATTTCTTTAACGACAGACTCCATAGAAATTCAGATAAAATTGCGGAATTTAGGGCAGTCAATACCGGGAGATTTTGCGTTGGAAATTTTAAGGGATTTTCCAGGTTCCACGGCGGATTCTAGTTATGTGTTTACGATCAACGGGATTGACTACGAAAAAGATATTACCGTTAAACTCCCTTTTTATACCTTAATCGGTGTGGGATTGAATCAATTTACAATTTCGGTAGACATCCCCAATTTTAATGATGAGGTCTACGATGAAATTAATAATAACCGAATCGTAAAGTCTTTTAATATTCGAGTTGACGGCATTGAACCCATATTACCTATAGATTTTGCCGTGGTTCCGCGAGATACCCTCGCTGTGTTTGCCTCAACCATTGACCCCTTGGCGCCTGCGAATTCCTATCGCTTTGAAATGGATACAAGCCATTTATTTAATTCTTCATTCTTGAGGTATGCGAACGTTTCCGGGACGGGTGGAGTGAAATCGGTTAATTGGAATCAATGGATACGGGTTTCTTCCAATTCCTTGGATCCGGTTCATTTTTCGGACAGTGTGGTGTATTATTGGCGGGTTGCTGTGAATAACAGTCCCTTCGTTTGGAAGAAACGCTCCTTTCAATATATCCCTGGAAAGGAAGGGTGGGGTCAAGATGATTTCTTTCAATTTACAGACAATTCGTTCACTGGAATATCCACGAATACACAACAAGAATTGCGCGAATTTGTCCCCATACAGAAAGGAATCTCTTGTTTAGTAAAGGCCGCAACTACGTCACCTGAAATTTATGACAACGCATGGTATTTAAACGATGAGCAGCAGGAGTATGAGGTGTGTAACATGACTCCGAAATTACACGTGGCCATCGTAGATAAAGCCACCTTACTTCCATGGGAAACTCGGTATACCTATCCAAACGGTGCGGTTGTCAATCCGGGAAATAATTTTGGGAATGCCAATGACAATTCTGGATGTAAGCCCCGTTCCATGAAGTATTTTACGTTCCATCAAAACAGTGCAGTACAATTGGCAGCTTTTCAAAATTTGGTTCAGAATGTGCTTGAAAATGGCGATTACCTATTAGTGTATTCTCCGATGACTACGCGTTATGATTGGTGGAATACCTTTGCCCCCACGTTGTATCAAACCTTTGCGTCCTTAGGTTCAGACAGCATAGTTCAAGGACGGCCTAACAAACCTTTTATCTTTTTAACGAGAAAAGGAGATCCGTCTTTTGTGGTGGAGAAGTTTACTCAGGGAACGGAAGATATTCATATTGATACGGTGATTTTTGGTTCACAATTGGTTGGATTTGAAACCACCCCATTCATCGGTCCCGTAAGCGATTGGCAATCCCTCTTTTGGAAACGGGATCCCCTGGAAGTACTTCCAGGAGATTCAACCCGAATGCGTGTTCAGGTGTATAACACGCTTGGTGCCTTAGATCACGTCATTGATACCTTGATGACCCCCCACGATTCAATCATAAACCTCAATAATTTAATCGATGCAGCGCAGTTTCCATATGCGCGGCTCAACGCTTTCTATGCGGATTCTAATTTCCAAACTCCAGCCCAATTAGATTTTTGGCATGTTGTCTTTGCGCCCCTCCCAGAAGCAGCAATAGATCCTTCTACGGCAATATTTTGGTCTGCACAAAACGATTCAATCCAAGAAGGTCAGCCCTTGAATTTCGCGGTTGATATACGCAACATAAGCGAGTTTAATATGGATTCTTTATTGGTGAGCTATTCCGTAATCGATGAAAACCAGGCGATTCATCCGATTTCGTATCCGCGGCAAGCACCGCTGTTAGCCAATGGACATTTGTACGATACAATTGCGATTCCAACCTTAAACTTGAAAGGGAATAATTGGCTGCGCGTGGAGGTGAATCCATATACGAATCTTGGTGCAATGCAAACCGACCAGCCTGAACTTACGCACATAAACAATGTACTTCAAATGGCTTTTACTGTAGGTGGGGAGGATGTAAATCCTATTTTGGATGTCACCTTTGATGGCCAGCATATTCTAAATAATGACATTGTTTCTCCGCAAAGCGAGATACTCATTACCTTAAAAGATGACAATCCGTATCTCATCATGGATAGTGATGCCGATACCTCATTGTTTGCGATCTATCTAACGGATCCCGATGGGGAGATGCGAAAAATCCCATTTGTTGATGCCCAAGGTACGGTAATCATGGAATGGGTTCCGGCCAATGCGTCCAATAAAAAGTTTAAAATTATTTATCCCGGATTATTCTCGAAGGAAGGGGTATATACCTTATTGGTTCAGGGGCAAGACCGTTCTGGAAATCTTTCCGGAGATTATGAGTACACCATTAATTTCAAGGTGATTTTAGCGTCGGCAATCACTGAAGTTATGAATTACCCGAATCCATTTAGCACCAGTACTCGGTTTGTTTTTACCCTTACGGGGTCTGAAGTGCCGGATGAAATGCTCATTCAAATTATGAACATCAGTGGGAGAGTAGTTCGAGAAATTTCAGCCGACGAGCTTGGTCAGTTCAGAATTGGTCGAAACATTACGGAATTCGCGTGGGACGGCAGGGATAATTTTGGTGATTTATTAGCGAATGGTGTGTATTTATATCGTGTGATTGCCAGAATTGGAGGTAAAGAAATAACTCATTTGGAATCAGGGGCCGATTCTTACTTCCATAAAGGGTTGGGTAAAATGTATATTTTACGTTAAAAGAATTTACAACTCAGGATTGCAGTATCATCTCCGTAGGGCAATTCACCTTTCCATTCATCCAGTTTTGAGAACAGAATGTTGTTCATGTCTTCCATTTTAAGGGAAGAAAACGATTGAACATTTTTTATCATTCGTTCAATTCCAAATTGTTCTCCCGCTTCATTTTCTAATTCAACAACGCCGTCTGTATACAGTACTAAGGTGCTTTTGGGTGGAATTACCATTTTTCCAACCTGCAGATTAGGCAGTTCGTCCAACATTCCAAGGCCAATACACCCATCGTGAAGAAGTTGGTATTTTCTGCCCATAAAAAGTACCGGTTGATTGTGCCCTGCATTAATGTATTTAAGTTTTCGCGTGTAGGCGTTGTAATGTGCGATAAAGAAGGTGATGAATTTTTCTCCTTTTGCTGCGCCCATTACTTTTTTATTTAATTCTTCAATGAGGAAAGAAAGATCGAACCGCTGGTATCTAAACAAGGTGCGGAGGGTCGCTTGAAAATTCGCCATGAGCAAGGCCGCTGAAATTCCTTTTCCGGATACGTCTGCAATGCAAATGATGTATTCTTCATCTCCTAGAGGAATAAAATCATAATAATCTCCACCAATGACGTGCCTTGAAATGTATTTAGCGGAGATGTCCATTTTACGGTTGGAGGGTAAATCGGAAGGGAAAAGTAGTTTTTGTAATTCAGAGGCAGTTTCTAAATCACGATTGATCATGTCCTTTGAAATCAAACGATTTGTAAGGCGTTGATTTTCAATGGCAACTGCAATGACATTCGTTAAGGTTTGGGCAAATTCTAGATGCTGCTCTTTTTCATCAGAAGCGTGCATAGCCACATTTTCGGAAAGTAATAAATAGGCGAGGGGATTTCCCTTGTGAAATACAGGAATAATAATGTTGAATTCACTCAGTAAACTCGAATTGGATTCCGCCACCATGGTGAGTTCTTTGATGCGTTGCAAGTGATCAATATGCAGGGCTAAATCAATCTTTCCGCGGATGCCAGATTTGTGGATGATTTTCCACCCGTTTGAATTGGTGATCAGCACAAATTTCCTGAAATTCAACTGTTCTTTTAGAATAAACGAATAAATCCCGAGTAGGTCTTCTACGGAAGATTGTGTGTTTATGGCAGTAGTGATGGAAAGCAGTGAATGAAGTTTTAGTTCATGCAATGCAAGTTGTCGTTCAAGGGTATTAATTACGCGTTCACTCATTGATGTTTTCTAAGAAAATCTGGCAACTGTTTCAATGCTGCCATTTCTTTAAATTTTTCACGTACCTCACGACAAGGGCTTCCAAAATATGTGGCATTTCCATCGAGGCTTTTTGAAATTCCACTTTGGGCCAAAATCACTGTGTCATTTCCAATACTAATTCCGCTTGCACAGCCCACTTGCCCCCACATGGTGACCCTATCCCCAATGTCGACACAGCCTGCAATTCCTACTTGAGAGGCAAACAAACAATGTTCACCGATACGGGTATCGTGTCCAATTTGAACCAAATTATCGATTTTAGTACCGGTTCCAATGTAGGTTACATCCGTCACTCCTCGGTCAATCGTACAATTCGCTCCAATTTCCACCCGGTCTGCAATGGTGACATTCCCGCAACTAAACATCGCCGCATATTGATGATTCGATTTTTTAAAGTAAAATGCCGTGTGCCCGATAACCGTATTTGGACCAATAACTACGTCATTACCAATTACGGTATCGTCCAGAATACAAGCTCCTGCGCCAAGTTGAACGTTAGTGCCAATCGTCACGTTTTTCCCGATAAAAACTCCTGGATAATCCGCCGAACGGTTAAATGGCTCCCGCTGTTTTTGCATATAGCCGAACCGCGAAATCTGATTAAAAACAGCAAATGGACTTTCCGTAATTAATAGTCCTTTTCCTTCAGGACATTCGACATGTTTGTCTATAATGATCACCGAAGCATTCGAGGTTAAGGCTTTGTCGTAGTATTTCGGGTGATCCACAAATACAAGATCCCCTGAAACGACGCGGTGAATTTCATTGATTCCGGTAATCATTAAATCCGGTGCACCAACTGGGGAGCATTGAAATTGCTCGGAAAGGAACGAAAGGGTGTATGGACGACTGAATTTCATACGTAAGTTAAGGTATAAAAATAAGGAGATGCTCCTTGTGATTGTTGCTACAAATAAATAGTTATGAGCGGCATTCTGTTAGTTTATTTCAAATTTACTTCAATAGGGTTTGTTTAATTCATTTGATTTACTACCTTTGCACTCCTATTTTGTATCATGAAAAAAGAAATACATCCAGACGATTACCGATTAGTAGTGTTTAAGGACATGTCTAACGATTATGCATTTATTTGCCCATCTTGCGCAGCAGCGAAAGAAACCATTGTATGGGATGACGGAAATGAATATCCGTTGGTTAAATTAGATATCTCGCACAAATCACATCCATTCTTTACTGGAATTGCACAGTTTGTGGATACTGCCGGACGTATTGATAAGTTCAAAACACGTTTTGGTCGTACGATGAAATAAGAACCGTAAGGTTTTAGCATATTTAAGAACCATTCCGTTTAGGGATGGTTTTTTTTTGCACTAAGGGTTAGTTGAATTTTGCCGTGGCTCGCTCTAGTCGATCTAGAATGGTAAGCCCGAGTCCTTCCGGTCGTGGTTTTTCAATATAAATCGATTTAAATTCTCGTTCATCCATAGAAATCAAGGCGTGATACAAATTTCTTGCAACTTCTTTTAGGTCACCTGTGGTGCTGAGTACTAGACATTGCGCTCTTGGAAAACCCTCTGGGATGCCTTGAATGAAAATATATCCAATATTCTCCTCTGGCCTTAGGTCCTGCCTAAGGTAGTGCAACGGAGTTTGTGTAGCATAATGATATTTAACCATCCCCGGTGCCAGCGGAGTATGTTCGGCCTGGTTTTTAAGGGCAGGAATGTATCCCAATGCGGTAGAAAGCTCATCTAAATCAATACTTCCTAAGCGATAAACGATTACCCGATCCCCTTCCATCCCAACGATAGTAGATTCTAGGCCATACTGACATGAGCCCCCATCTAAGATTAATGGAATTTCATGATTTAATTGAGTGATTACTTCTTCTGCGCGCGTTGGACTTACTGAACCGTATTTGTTTGCGCTGGGTGCTGCAACTGGAAAATCTAACTCGTGAAGTAAGGCGGAGAAAATGGGGTGGGAGGGAAAACGCACAGCCACCAGTTCAGAACCACTGGTAATTTCAATGGGTACCTTTTCCGTTTTTGGAACGAGGAAGGTGATCGGACCTGGACTATAAAGATCGTAGAGGCGTTTCAGTTCTTGGTTAAATTCTTGAATATATGGGGTGGCGTCCTCTAAATGGGCAAAGTGTAAGATTAAGGGATTACTTGTTGGACGTTTCTTTACCCTGAATATTTCAGAAATTGCAGGAAGACAAAGGCCATTTGCCGCTAATCCATACACCGTTTCCGTTGGTATAGCAATGACTTGATTGGCTCGGAGTGCATTGGCTGCTTCCATCACATCTCGAGTAATCTTGGTAATCATGCAACAAAGATAACTGATATTTTTGGGGCCTTTGACGGCGCTGTGAATCTCTTGTTAAAAAAAAAACGGGCGTCTGTTGAAGTGTATTGGAACATCGAGTATCTTTGTCTTGTTTAAAACCATTCTAAATAAGTGCGCGTAATAATAGCAGATAGTAATGAATTAATTCGGGTAGGCCTCAAGGCGACCTTGTCTGGATTGATGGAAGTGAGTGAAATTGTTGAAATAAATAACGGTCGACAACTCGTGGATTTAGCCAATCACGGAGAGGCAGCGGTCGTGTTAATTGATTATACAGCCCAAGGGTTTGATATCAATGATGTTACAGCGGCGTTGCGCATTAATCCAGGGTTTAGCTTTATTGGTTTAACGTTTCTCCAGTCGCCACAAACCTTAATCGATGCCTTGCGCGGTGGGGTAATGAGTTACATTAAGAAAGACTGTGATTTACAAGAGATTTCGGATGCGGTGCTTGAAACGGCAAAAGGAAACAAGTTTTTTTGTGGTAAAATTCTTGAGACCATTAACAAAGCAAATTTAGATGTGGACGATATCGATCATGGGGTCTTAACCTGTGATCCGGTGCTGATGTCTGAGCGTGAAAATGAGATCATTGTCCTTATTGCTGAAGGATACACCAACGATCAGATTGCTGAAATGCTTTTTTTAAGTAAGCACACCGTGAATACCCATCGTAAGAACATTCTGTTTAAGCTGGGCGTAAAAAATACTGCAGGTATAGTAATGTATGCGGTAAAAACTCAATTAGTTTCTCCAAATAAATTTCTTTTTGCGGCTAATTAAAGCGGCAAATGAATTTTAGATTCACCCGGCGTTGGGTCAGGTAATTTGGAATGCTGTAGTACTTTCCTTCCACATCTTGGATCCATTGTTTTGAAAGGACATTATTCACACCGAGTAAGTTGAATATTTCTAGGGAAATCATGGATTCAGGCACATGCCTGTGCCACCATCCTTGGTGTTTACTCACCAAGTTATAAGACAAGCCTAAGTCTACGCGAAAATATGCCTTCATTCTTAGGGTATCTTTGTAGCGATCTCCTCCTGGAGGCCCATATGGCAAGGGCGCGCCATATTGTAGTCCCATTTGTACGGTAAAGTTCTCGAAGCCCGGCATTTGATCTTGAACCAAGGCTCCCACCGTTATGAACTGATCGGTTGGGCGTGGAATGAACCCGGGGTAGAATGTGGCACTATCTGCGATCACTTGGTCGTCACTGTATCCAAAAATAATTTTCTCTCCCGCTGCATTATAGAATTCTTGGTACGAATCGTATTTCAGATTTTCGCGCGTTTGCATAATCCCAAGTTTGAAAAAAGACTCAATCCCAGGAACAAATTCTCCGTGTACATTAAAGTCGATTCCCGTGGCGTACGCAACCGCATCATTGTTTGCGTAGTATCGGGTGCGAACGTTTTCGATTTCATACGGATTTACGTCCCATAAATATTTGTAAAACACTTCCCCTGAAAATTTAAAAGGACTTTCTCGCTGCCACATGTTAAAGTAGACATCAGCGCCGAGCACCGCATGCACTGATTTTTGAGATTGCACTTGGGTGTTTAAGGATCCATCAAAAGTTCGGAATTCCCGATAGAATGGAGGTTGGTAATAGGTTCCCGCGGCAAAGCGATAGCTCAGATTTCTACGAACAACCTTGTTATTTCTTACCATGTACGCACGTGGGAAATAGGTGGCTGAAAATCGTGGAGTGAGGTAAAATTCGTTATTAACAGACGTATATCCCGTTCGCGCACCCACGGAAAATGCGAATTTAGAGGCACTTTCGGCGAGGGTTTCGGTGAAGGTTTTGACGATTTTTTTACCGTCGATTTTTTGCTTTTGTTGCACGGTCACGCGCTCCTGAAATCGGGTATGTGATTTGCTATAGTTCCATTGAAGGTAGCCAGTAGCTTTGTGATTTACGAGATTTAAATTGCCCTTGATCGTTTCAAATAACTCCACTTCATTCGAGGCTCCCTGCGGAATGCTGTACCCTGCGGAGTCTATCATTTTCCATTCACTCAACACATCCTCGAAGCGGTCCAGTTCGTATCCGGCGCCCCACAAGAGCTCGGAGCTTACAAATCGAGTCCGGTACATATCGATGTAATCTTTTTTCAGTACATAGGACCCCTCGTGATAGGCATTGTAAATTTGGGCATTCAAGCGATTTCTTGCGTGGTTTAAGAAGGTTCCAATTCCTAATACGGCAATAGAGTCTCCATATTCTTCTTTGGATGGATCCGTCTCAAGTTCATTGATGTAGTATTGTCCTTGGATATCAAAATATTCGCGTTCATCTGATTGGAACCCGGTAAGGAAAAATCCGAGTTTGGTTTTTGGATTTGGGGTATAGTTGAGTGAGTTTCCCACCATCCTTGTTTGAAATCGGGTGCTTTCTTTTCCATCAAAGTAAATCCTAAAAGAATAGGCTTCATTGGCTGTTCCAAAGTCCGTATTGGATGTTTGTGGAGCAAAGCGGTAGTTATTGGAAGAATAGTGCCCTAACACTGACCATACAAGTTTTGGATTGAGCTGGTACTCCCCAAGAAATTGCCCATCTGCAAATACCGGGTTATAGGCACCTTTGGTAGGAAGTGAGTTTAGAAAATAACCGTTTGATCGATAGCGCGCACCCGCAAGATACGTGAATTTTTTTCCAAGCGATCCCTCCGCATGCACCTCTTCACTGAGCAGGGAAAGGGCTACCGAGCTCCTAAACGCGGTAGGCTTTTTGTAGGTGATGTCAAGCACAGAACTCAAGCGATCTCCGTATTGCGCATCGAAGCCACCGGCTGAGAATTTTACTTTTTCAACCAAGGCTGAATGAATAAAACTCATCCCTTCCTGTTGTCCGGAACGTGTTAGAAAAGGGCGATACACCAGAAATCCATTTACGTACACTAAATTCTCATCATAATTACCGCCACGCACATTATAGTTGGAGGTAAGTTCGTTGTTAGAGGTCGCGGGTTTGGTTAGGGTAAGGTATTTTTCCACCGAAATCATTTGCGAGAGATCTATTTTAGGTAGTTCAATTAGATCAAAGGGGTCGTCTTTAATGCGTTGAACTACGACCGTTTCACTCACCTGGATTTGAAACAATACCGTTGGCACATTGGTTACTGGACTTTTATTGACGAGTACTTTACGTTTTTCCTGATAGGCTTGGTAACTAAATACTAAGGATAGGCTATCGCCAAGTGCTGCGAAAAAAGAGAATTTACCCTTGGTGTCTGTAGTTGCCAATACCCGCCCTTGGTTCAGGTCTTTAACCGTAACCTCTGAAATTGGTTTTCCCTTCTTGTCAATACACATTCCTTCTACAGAAATCTGTTGTCCGAAGGAACACATGGCCATCAGGGCGAGAATAAGGGTACTGAAAATCTTCACAGGACAAAAGTAAAGGAAAATAGGTGTGGAATTATTTTCGGATAGGAATAATACGTAATATACTGAGCGGTTACTTGCAAATAATCATAGAAAAGTTTTATATTTGTGCCCCTGAAATGGAGGTTGTAGCTCAGCAGGTTAGAGCGTCGGATTGTGGTTCCGAAGGCCGCGGGTTCGAACCCCGTCTTCCTCCCAAAGTTCTTTAAAGAGCAGGAACATATCCCGATTCGCAGCAGTGGTCGGGATTTTTTTTATCTTTATTCTAGATCCTTGAATATGAAAAAATTAGTTGTTGTTTTTTATTTCCTTTCATTATATGCTTGTCAAAATCCAGAAAAAAAGGATGATTACGGATCCAGTATTGTTGCGGATCCAGAAAATGAACAAGCCCTGGAATCAAGCTTAGAAGAGGTTAAAAAGGAAGAGGCTGAACGCAATAAAATGCTCAGCTCGGTTGGTTTTGATCGCATGCTTCATGATTTTGGTACTATTGTAGTGGATGCGGATTACACTACCGAGTTTACCATTAAAAATACCGGAAAAAAACCCCTAATTATTTATGAAGTCAAAGCATCATGTGGGTGCACGGTGCCAACGTGGAATAAGAACCCTATTCCTCCTGGGGTAAGCGATAAAATTGCAGTTACCTTTCATCCAAGTAAGTCGCAACTTGGTCAGCAAGATAAAACGATATCGGTTATTACCAATACTTCACCTGGTGTTGCGGTATTGCAATTAAAAGCCATTGTCAATCCTAAACCATAAGCCATGAAAATCCATGTAATTGAAACCGGTCTCTTTAAACTAGATGGGGGTGCCATGTTTGGGGTAGTGCCCAAAACGCTGTGGCAAAAAACGAATCCTTCGGATGACAATAACATGTGCACATGGGCCTTACGTTGTTTACTCATTGAAGACGGTAAACGCCTCATGCTGGTTGATACAGGCATTGGAGATAAACAATCAGAGAAGTTCTTTTCTCATTACCATTTGCAAGGAAACGACTCCTTAATTGGTTCGATTCGAAAGGCTGGATTTCATGAAGATGACATTACCGATGTAATGCTTACGCACTTGCATTTTGACCATTGTGGAGGTGCGATTGCATGGAATGCGCAAAAAGATGGCTATCGACCCGTATTTAAACATGCCATTTACTGGAGTAATGCGGCCCATTGGCAGTGGGCAACGGAACCCAATGCTAGGGAAAAAGCGTCCTTTTTAGCTGAAAATATATTACCTATTCAAGAAAGTGGACAATTGAAGTTCGTAGAACGAACCGGTTCCTTTAGTAAAGAGGTTTTTCCAAACATTGACCTGTTATTCGTAGATGGTCATACCGATAGCATGATGATTCCTCATATTAAATACAAGGGAAAAACCGTTGTCTTTATGGCTGATTTATTGCCGAGTGTTGGACACATTCCCTTGCCCTATGTGATGGGATACGACACGCGACCCTTGATTACCTTGGAAGAAAAAGGTGCCTTTTTAGATACGGCTGCCACACAGAATTTTGTATTGTTTTTAGAGCACGATAGCGTTAATGAGTGCTGCACGCTTCAGCATACGGAGAAAGGTGTGCGCTTGGCTGAAACCTTCGCTTTTTCGTCCCTGTAATGAAAACACCCGATGAAATTGTAGGAATGATGCTCAGGGGAGACGCCTACAGTAAGGCGCTGGGAATGCATGTAACGTTTCTTGAGGCAGGGAACTGCGTACTTCGAATGAAGGTGTTGGAACACATGGTGAACGGGTTTAACATAGCTCACGGAGGAATTACCTATGCACTCGCGGATTCCGCCATGGCCTTTGTTTCGAATGCACATGGAATGCAATGTGTGAGTATTGAAACGGCGATATCGCACATCAAAAAAGTACAGGTAGGGGATGAATTAACGGCTACTTGTACTACGCTTTCGCGAAACCGTAAAGTGGGGATATATGCAGTTGAGATAACGAATCAATCTAACGAATTAGTCGCCCATTTTAAAGGAACGGTGTTGGTCTCTGACCGGGAATGGTAAAATGGTTTACTTTACTTTTATACCACACCCTGAGTAGTCCGAAGGACGTATCGAAGGGTGCTCAGAACGCAGCACAATCTTTCTTGTCCGATTCCATCGGAATCGCACATTATCGTTTAGGTGATGTGATAATCAAGCGACCCCAGTGGGGTCGAATATCGTGTTGTGTTGTGTGTGACCCCGCTGGGGTCGAGTTATTTTTGGTCAGGGTTTGAGGTAACATGATTGATTCATTTGGAATCAGCTTACCTACTACCTTTTCATTAAACCAAATTGGTCATTCCTTGTTTAATGCTTCATGAGAACTATCTTTTTAATCTTCTTATTTGCCACGTTCGCTGTACAAGCGCAAGACTTACCTTCCTTTAATCAAGCGCGTTTGAAAACTGATCAACATTTAATGCTAAGCTTGGGTACCTGGGCAGGAGCAAACATCACTGCAGGAACGATCGGATGGGCCACGGCTCAGCAACCGGAACTTAAAGCCTTTCATCAAATGAATGTCATGTGGAATGCGGTAAATCTCGGTTTGGCGATTCCAGGGTATTTGAGAGCGCGTAATTCAAAAGCGGTACTAAGTATGTCTCAAACCTTATCTGAACAGCAGAAAACGGAGCGGATCTTCTTGTTTAATACCGGCTTGGATGTTGCTTATATGACCGCTGGGTTTTTATTGTGCAGCATGGCGCTTAACAATCAAGCCAAAGCCAGCCAATTAAACGGTTTTGGAAACGGTCTCATCCTTCAAGGGTCCTTTCTGTTTGCCTTTGATTTAACTGCATTTGCTATTCATCACCGCCATGGGAAGCAATTGGTTAAGATGTTGTAAATAACGGCATGTGCGACCCAGCAGGGGGTCAAGATGTTGGTTGGTCAGGGTTTGAGGTAACATGTTTGAATCCTCTGGAATCAATGATAGATTTGACTTCCTCCTTGGAATATGGAGATAAGTATGTTTTTTTGTATTTCCCGCACCCTTCGATACATCCTTCGGACTACTCAGGGTGCTAAGAACGCAGCACAATCTTTCTTATCCGATTCCATCGGAATCGTACATTATTGCTCTGTTGATGTGGTAATTAAGCGACCCCAGCGGGGTCGAATACCTTGTTGTGTTTTGTGCGCCCTTCGACAAGCTCAGGGAAGGCACAATATTTAATTTTTTCCGATGCGGTCCCTGAGTAGTCCGAAGGACGTATCTACGCCAAGGCGAAGGGCCGCTTCATCTATTCCGCTAATTTTTCCCAGGCTTCCATTAAACCTTCAAGATTCGCTTTAAGCGTGTTGTATTCATTCAACAAGGCATCGTAACTTGGGTCGTTGTAGTTTATGTCTGCTAATTGTCCTTCTAATGTTGCAATCTTGCCTTCCGTTTCTTCAATGGTGCGCTCTACTTTTTGAAGCTTTTTTTGTAATTCACGATCAATGCGCTCCACCTTTGGTGCCTCTTGAATTTTTTCTACCTCAACAACCTTCTTTTCTGTCGATTTTCCATCTTTTGGCGCCTTGTATTTAAGGTATTCATCCAATTCAAAGTGGTGAATTTTAAGTTGGCGTTCCTCAATATCCCAGATGCGGTTGGTTAAGCCAGCTAAAAACTCTCGGTCGTGAGATACAATTAAGAAGGTTCCTTCGTAATTCAACAAGGCATTCTTTAGAATCTCTTTTGATGGAATATCTAAGTGATTGGTCGGCTCATCCAGGATTAAAAAGTTCGAAGGACTTAACAACATCTGACACAAGGCGAGCCTGGTGCGTTCCCCACCGGAGAGTACACCGACCTTTTTCTGGGTGTCTTCCCCGCTGAATAGGAAGGTTCCGAGAAGGCTTCGGATTTGTTGGCGAATTTCTCCTTTGGCTACATGATCTACGGTTTCAAAGATCGTTAAACTGGGGTCCAATTGTTCGGCTTGGTCCTGGGCGAAATATCCAATACCCACGTTGTGACCATATTCCACTGTGCCATCATAGGTGATTTGATTCATCATGATTTTGAGCAGTGTGGATTTACCCACACCGTTGGGTCCTAACAGCGCAATTTTTTCACCGCGTCCAACGGATATAGAGACCGAATGGAACAGATTTTTTTCGTAGGTTTTACCCACACCTTCCATGTTAAGCACCCATTTCCCAGGCTGTACGCTCAGCGGAAAGCGAACCCGCATTCCCCCGTAATTATCGCGTTCAATTTCAATGCGTTCGGTTCGGTCTAGTTTTTTAATTAGGGATTGAGCAAAAGCCGCTTTTGATTGCTTCGCACGGAATTTTTCAATCAACATTTCGGTTTGCTTGATGTCTTTATCTTGTTGCTTCTTGGCTTGCTCCAAGCGCTCGGTATCCTCTTCACGCCGTTCCTTATATTTTGAGAATCCAAACGGAAAATCTAAAACCCTTCCCATGCTGATGTCCAAGGTGCGTTTTGTGACATTGTCCAGGAATAAACGGTCGTGGGAAATGAGAATTACCGCTCCTGTAAAGCGCTGAAGGTATTGTTCCAACCAAGCAATGGAGAGAATGTCCAGGTGATTTGTTGGTTCATCCAGTAACAAGGCATCGGGTTCATTCACCAAGATTCGAGCAAGTTCTGCACGCATTTTCCAACCCCCAGAAAAGGTATCTAGAGGCCGGTGAACTTCCTCTTTATCAAAGCCTAACCCTTCTAAAATCGACATAATTTTTTCTTCCCAATTGTACCCATCGTGAATTTGAAAGGATTGGTTGCAGTCCGACAATTCATCGAGTAGGGCTAAATATGAATCGGATTCGTAGTCTGTTCGTGTGGTTAAGGCTTCGTTGATGTGTTCGATTTTCTCATTCAGCCCGGTGAGCACTGGGTTTGAAGTCACTAAATATTCAAACACCGATTTCGAAGTGTTTATTTTAATGTCCTGGGATAGCATCCCGATTTTCATCTCTTTTGGAAGGTGAATTCTTCCCTCCGAGGGTTGTATTTGTCCCGTTAATAAGCGAAGCATGGTGGATTTACCCGCCCCATTTTTTCCTACTAAGCCAATTTTATCTCCGCGATTAATTTGTAGGCTAACATCAGAGAATAAAAATCCTTGTGGAAGAAAATAACCGAGTTTTTCGAGTGAAATCATGCGCAAAAATACATCAATGTTTGCAGAGTTCACAGGAATTTATTTGCCTCTGGCTTTCTTAAAATTTCACAAAAGCGAACCAAATCCGAGAAAAAATGTTTATTTTGTATAAAATTCATATTTTAACATGGGTAGACCACCAACACGTCCTGCACGCTTAAAGAACGGCTTTTACATTGAATTAAAAGTGCCAGGATCAAGTTCTATATTAATTAGAAGAGACACCAGAGAGCAAATGATTATGGCCGCAGAAGAATATGCACGTACCAAAACGGTTATTGTGCGTGGTGAAATGTTCAACGACAAATGGATCGCTGAAGATTCAAAAAGCTAAATGAGCTCGAAGTCTCTTGGATTAGTTCCGTGGCTTATTTTCTTTTTTATAGCCTTAGTTTCTATTCCAGTATGTATCGGGTTTGATTTATTATCATTAGCCAAGTTTATTGGTTTTGCCGTTACCGCTTCGCTTGTTGTGGTGCTGCGTATTTGGTTGCATCGTTTAGGTAAACTGGGTAAACCGTCTAGAGTTGCACTCAACTCAAACGACTTATTTGAGTTAAAACGAATTATCCCCGCACTCAAGGACATCCCATTTTCAGATCAAATTGCCTTTCAACACCGAATCGGATTGCTCATGTCACAAGTTACAGTTCAACAAGATGCGTCGCTTGGCACGCTTGATGCATCACCGAAATACCTTGCTATGATTGGGGCCACCCTTTTTCTCTTAAACGGACAAAAGGCTGAGGGTAATTTGCTCTTTTCATTGAATTCGGAGCAGGTGTTGCAATTTTCAGAGAATCAACTTACCGGCTCGTTAGAAAGCGCCGTAGCCAACTTGAGCAGCTGTAACGCTGAAACCCTAACGAAGGCGCTTGCCGCTTAGTGTTTTTTCCAATCGCTTATTTTAGTGCTGAGCCCAATGGAATTATTCATTCCTGCTTTGGAATATACCATAAAGCCATAATCTAACCTGAATTTTCGGAAATTAAGACCTAGGCCGAAGGATAAGCCTGCCAGTCCTGGCGTTTGCTCCAATTTCAATTCTTGTCTGCGGTGATAATCAAAGCCAATTCTCAGTTGAAATACCCCTTTGGTTACCAATTCTGCTTGGACCGCTAAATGCCGACCAAGTTGTTCGAAAAAACCAACGTTGGGTGGTTGGATAGTGTCTCCGGTTAGGCCGTCAATTTTAGGTAAGATGGAGGGATCGTAATAACCGATTTTCCATTGATTTAAGTGATGTGCAATGAAGGTGAACCTGAGCGGTGCATGTTTTAATTTAATGCTCAAACTCCCTTGGATTTCTAGGGGTAGTGGATTCAGGGCATCCTCAAGTCCGGTGTATCCTTTAAATTGAACACCCACATTTCGCGCTAAGAGGCTCGCATGAATCAACTCATTCTTGTGGTGATATTGAACTGCAAAACTACCGGCGAATCCGTAGGAGGAATATGTTTCTAAATACGATCCAATAATACCGGCATTCACCCCTAAGGTAAACACGGGGTTTATGGGATAAGCATAGCTTGCTCCCGCTTGAAAATCAAAGGCGCTGAAGGTATTTGTAGCATTTCCCGTTGCGTCATAGCCTTGAAAAGAACCGTAACTCACGTGACGAATGAAAGGGACTAAAATTCCTTTTTTTAGAGAAATGGCGGTGGAAACGGTTCCGAAAGTTATCCCTGAAGGCATGATAGCCTGTTGAATCGAGTAATTTCCGATCATGGATTCATTGGCTAATGAGGGATTGAAAATGGCAAAATCGAGCGTTTTGTCTGCTGTTGGTGAGGCATATCCCCCCAAACTGGCTGCTCGGGCGCCGGTCGGTAAATTTAAAAACCCAAACACATAATTTCCACCGAGTTGCGCATGCATTTGAGTTGATGTCAAACCAAAGAGTAGCAATAAGTGGATATAGAATAATTTCATCGGCGCTTGTCAACGGCAAAATAACAGTAAAATTGTTTAATTTTAATGAAAAAAGCACATGGATTTTCTAAGGTACGCCGATCAGGTGAAGATTATTGGGAATCACGCGAAATCCTTGGTTTCTATGGAGGTCTTTGACCAACTGAATTCACTCATGTATGAAGCGGGTGGATTAACTGAGGGAGCAGGTGGGAAGTTGCTTGATTCTGCAGTAAAAGCCTCAATACCCTGCGACGGGTATACGCCGGATTCTTTGGTAAAGGCAATGAAAGGTACCTTGAGCGATGCTCAACAGTGCATAATCATTGGCGATCCCAGTGAATGGATTGTTTCTGCCGCAATTACAACGTATATGCAGAGCGATTCCTTAGCGGCAGTGTTCTTTATTTATCCGGTAGGAATGGCCGCGTTAGATAGCCGAAAAGAGCTCGCCCAGCTCATCTTACTGTTAAAGTCAAACCAAGTACCTACCTATTTGATGCGGGAGCCAGAATCATTTTTTAAAGGCATTGAACCGAATCATTTGTGGGTTGTAACGCACCTAAAAGACGGGGTTTCTTCTGGTTCATCCATTGAATATTTGTGTGGGTATCCTCAGTCTTCTGAAGCGAATACGCATGGTAGATAAAAAACATATAGACGTAATTTTCACTGAACTCTTGAATCGATATCAAGGGTTTTTCTTACATCAAATTCGTGCAAAGTTTGAAGGTGAGGAAGTATATGATGTGTATCAAGAATTTTGCATTCACCTATATCAGATTTTATCGACTAAATACAGCACCGACATTGATTTATTTAATACGCGTTCGTGGTTAAAGGCGGTGGTGTCTAATTTTAGTATTTCGATGCTGCGTAAAAAGCACAAAAAACGCCAAGTAAATCTGATTTCTGAGGAAAAAACAAGCATAGCTCGGGCGAATTACTCAGACGAATCAGACAATACCGATCAACCAAAAGGCGAGCCCGATTATTATCATGCCATGTCGGATGTATTGCTTCAGCTGAGTAAACGCGATGCGCTTATACTCAAACTAAAGTACTACTATGGCGTACCTTCTGCACGCATTGCGCGAATCATGAATGTGGCTCATGTAGATGTAACCATAGGCCGATTAAAGCAACGGATTATTAAAAAATCTGGAGTCAAAGACCTGGATTCCTTGCTCAGTGCCTATCCTTGGTTGAGTTAAGGGAACTCAATACGCCATATGCCGTTCCTTCTTTTCAGGAAATATATCGGCAATGGTTACTAAAATACCGGTTTCTTCTACGCCCCCAAATTCTGGATTTACCGCGGTGCCGAATGTTTTCATAGTAGGCGATAAATTCATGTAAA
>Ga0315907_10000863_pt1 | contig 41714 bp, 38 predicted proteins | sample LakEriMetagenome_3_FD_203525 | JGI IMG/M metagenome (GOLD analysis project Ga0315907, IMG submission 203525) | Freshwater fungal communities from buoy surface, Lake Erie, Ohio, United States - Buoy 12 MA123 | ecosystem: Environmental > Aquatic > Freshwater > Lake > Lake biofilm | place: USA...
GCGTAATGCTGCGAGCCGACAGACCACCGGTAAGCCGTGTGCGGGAAATCCGCATGCACGGTTTGAACGGGGGTGTTGGTTCTGTAACTGACCGTAAGGCCTGAACAGGGCCAACATCTACCAATGCGCGGTCTCCGATGCCTGCCCACGACCGGCTCCAGGTTTGGCTGGGGGGCTGCCCGCATGGCCTGGTGCGGCGCTGTTGCTGCTCTGATGGTTCCCTTGATGTCTGTCGCTGCTGAGGGTACAAGCGGGAACGCTGGGGAACGCGTCGAAGTGCCCAGCCTGGACCTGTCGGCGGGCGAGGCGGTGCGCCTGCCCGGCTTCTGGTTTCGCGCCGGGCCGGTTGGAGACGGCCCGCCACGCCCCGCGCTCGTGCTGCTGCATGGCTGCGGCGGGCCGTACGCGCGCGACGGCACCCGGTTGTCCGAACGCATGCTCGAGTACTCGGCTTGGCTGACCAGCCTGGGCGTGCACGTGCTCATCACGGACTCCTTGACGCCGCGTGGCGAGAGGGAGCTGTGCACGCAGCGCATGAGTGGCCGCGCCGTCACGCAGTCGCACAGGAGGCGTGACGCCCTTGGGGCCTTGCAGTGGATCGCCGCGCAGCCTGGCGTCGATGGGCGGCGCGTGGGTCTGCTCGGGTGGTCCCACGGCGGCAGCACCGTCCTTGCGGCCACCAACCTGCACCACCCCGAGGTCAGGAGCGCGCCCGTCAAGCCCGCGCTGGCTGCTGCCTTCTATCCGGGGTGCGGGGCCGAGCTGCGCAGTGGCTACCGTGCCGCCGCGCCGCTGCTGCTGCAAGTGGGTGAGGACGACGACTGGACACCGCCCGAACCCTGCCGGCAGCTGGCTGCGCAGGCCTCGGGCTCACCGGTCACCTTCCACGCCTATCCGGGGGCGGTGCACGGTTTCGATGGCACCGCACCCATCACGCTGCGCCGTGACGTGCCCAACGGGGTGCGGCCCGGGCAGGGGGTGCTTGTGGGTGGGCAACCGGCTGCGCGCGGGCTGTCGCGCGAGCGGCTGCGATCGTTCCTGGTCCGCGAGGCCGGGCTGCCTTGACACCCATCGAGCTGCCGGAGTGCCTCTGGCTGCGGCCTGCCGGGGCGCGAGGCCCGGTTCCAACATCTGCTCTGGGGAGCAACACCGCGAGGGCCTGGGGTTTCAGCAGTTGAGCTAGCATGCGCCGGGCATTTTTTGCTTGACCTCGGGCTGCTACCAATGACAGCGCCACCTGGCCCAGGCACAGCATGGGGTGTTCCGGTATCGCTTCTCCGGTCTTTCCTGTTCAGGCTCTTCGTCGCCTGGCGTGGTGGGACAAAGTCGGTTCCGTGTATCCCCGGTACTTCAGCCGGCAGCCCGGCAGCCCGACAGAACCGGGTTGCCCCCAACAGAGGAAACCATGTCTGCATCACGCCTTTCCGGTCTGCACTCCTGGGTGCTGGGCCTTGCTCTTTGCGCGGCCCTGATTCCGGCCGATGCTTCCGCCAGCACCGCCTGCAAGTTCAAGCCCTCTGTCGGCCAGGCGGGCAAGGATGTGGTCTGGGTGCCCACGCCCGATGGCATCGTCGACCGCATGCTGCGCATGGCGCAGGTGACCCCGGACGACTACCTCATCGACCTCGGTTCAGGCGACGGCAAGATCGTCATCATGGCCGCCCAGCGGTTCAAGGTTCGCGGCCATGGCATCGAGTACAACCCGGACATGGTCGACCTGTCGCGCTGCCTGGCGCGGGAGGCCGCCGTGACGGGCACGACGCGCTTCGACCAGGGTGACATCTTCCAGAGCGACTTCACCCAGGCCAGCGTCATCACGATGTACCTGCTGCCGGCGCTGAACCTGAGGCTTCGCCCGGTGCTGTTCCAGAAGATGAAGCCGGGGACACGGATCGTGTCGCACCAGTTCACGATGGGCGACTGGCAGGCTGACGAGACTTCGCTCGTCGACGGCAGGACTTCCTACTTCTGGGTCATTCCTGCCAACGCCGGCGGCAACTGGCGGCTGTCCTGGCGAGGCGAGGCGGGCGAAGGCGGCGGCGAGCTGTCCACCGAACAGACCTTCCAGAAGATCGAGGGCAAGGTGCGTTTCGGGGTCCTGGAGGGCGGGTTGCGGGATGCCCGGTTGCGGGGCGACCGCATCAGCTTCGAGCTGATGGATGAGGCGGGCGTACTGCGAAGCTTCGTCGGGCGTGTCCAGGGTGACCGCATCGATGGCTCGGTCACCGGGCCGCAAGGCCGCACCGGTGCCTTCACGGCCGTGCGCAACGGCCCGCCACCGCCCATCCGCGGCACCTCTGATTGAGACGGCCCGCCGAGGTAACCACCATGTCAGCACCACCCAGCGCGGCGCCGCCGCACAAGCTTTCCAGCCCGCACGAAACCCTGGGCCTGAAAGAGGCCATCGCCATCATCGTCGGCATCGTCATTGGTGCGGGCATTTTCAAGGCACCGTCGCTGGTCGCCACCTTCACGGGCAGCGAGGGCTGGATGTTCGCGGCCTGGGCCGCCGGCGGTCTGATCTCATTGATCGGCGCGCTCTGCTATGCGGAGCTGGCCACCGCCTACCCGAATGCGGGCGGTGACTACCACTTCCTGCACCGCGCCTACGGCAGAGGCGTCTCGTTCCTGTTCGGGTGGGCGCGCGTCTCGGTGATCACCACGGGCTCGATCGCCTTGCTGGGCTTCGTGTTCGGTGACTACACCTCGCAGGTGGTGCCGCTGGGGACAGGACATGATTCGGCGGTGTACGCGGCGCTGGCCATTCTGGTGCTGACCTGGGTCAACGTGCGCGGCATGCGTGCGGGTGCGAAGGTCCAGACCTGGCTCACGGCGCTGGAGGTCTCGGGGCTTCTGCTGATCATCATCGCCAGCCTGGTCCTGGTGTCCAACGGCAACGCTGCTGCGCCGGCCCCCAGTGCTGCAGCAGCGGCCTCCTCCGCGTCGGGCATCCCCCCGATGATCGGGCTGGCCATGGTGTTCGTGCTTCTGACCTTCGGCGGATGGAACGAGGCGGCCTACATCAGCGCCGAACTCAAAGACGAGCGGCACAACATGGTCCGCGCTCTGATCTGGTCGATTGTCCTGATCACCGCGCTGTACCTGCTGGTGGTCTGGGCCTACTGGCACGGGCTGGGCATGCAAGGCATGGCCAAGTCCAAGGCCGTCGCGGCTGATCTGTTGAAGATCACGTTCGGGCCCGTGGGCGAGAAGGTGATGTCGGTCCTGGTGGCTGTGGCCGCGCTGACCTCGATCAACGCCACCATGATCGTCGGGGCACGCACCAACTATTCGCTGGGGCGGGACTGGCCTGTCCTTGGGCGCCTGGGCGAGTGGGATGAGCGGCGCGAGGCGCCCATCTTCGCCATGTACGTGCAGAGCGCTGCCGCCCTGGTGCTGGTGCTGATCGGCGCCACGGCGACCTTGGGCGGAGGCTTCAAGGCGATGGTGGAGTTCACCGCGCCGGTGTTCTGGCTCTTCTTCCTGTTGTCCGGTATCTCGTTGTTCGTCCTGCGGCAACGCGAGCCCGATATCGAGCGGCCCTTCAAGGTGCCGCTGTACCCCCTCACGCCGCTGATCTTCTGCGCGGTGTGCGCCTACATGCTGTGGTCGAGCCTGAACTATGTCTACAGCAAGGAACTGGGCGGCCTGAATGCGGCCTGGATCGGGGTGCTGGTGCTGGCCGTGGGCGGCGTGATCCTCATGCTGCTCCCGCGCCGCGATCAGGCGAACAGCCTTTCTGGTGGAGGCTGAGGTCAAGGTTCCGAGGGGTCAACTGATGCCGCGACGTCTGCAGGGCTGACGTCTGGCCTGCTTACGGCCGCTTCCTTTCCCTTGCCGCGACAAAGGTGTCGCCCGCAGCGTTCATGCGCGAGATCTGCTGTTGTTCGAGCCCACCGCGCAAGAGTGGGCCGCTCGCGTCTGGACTTCGAGAACTTCGGGCCCGTCCTACGCCGTCATCGAACGCAAATGAGCCCGCAACGCTTGCGCCAATGGTGCAGCCAGACGGTGTGTCGGTCGATGCAGCGGCGTGAGCAGGGTCACCTTGAACGGGATGCGCACGGTCAGTGGCCGCACCACCATCGCCGGCCCGGCACAGGCCGCCGCCGTCAGGGGGTTGACGATCGCCACGCCCAGGCCTTGGGCCACCAGTGCGCACACTGCGACGGCGCTGTGGGTTTGCAGGCGCGTCTGGCGGGTGACGCCAACCTGGGCGAACAGCGCATCGATCTGGGCCCGGTAGGGGTCGTCATCGGACAAGCTGACGAACACCTGCTCCGAGAAGTCGTCCAAACCCAGTGGCCCCTGGGATGCCAAGGCATGCCCTGCCGGCAGCACCGCCACCTCGTCCAGATCAGCCAGCACCTCAGCCCGACAGCCGCTGGGCGCATCGGTGCGCTCGGTCAGCGCCAAGTCGAATCGCTGTTCGCTCATCCACGCCTCCAGCACCGGGGATTCAGCCGGGACGATGGACACCGCCGTCAGCGCCGCCGCTAGGCACGCCGCCAAGGCGCCGGGCGCCAAGGCGTGAGCGAGCGCCGGTTGAGCCAGCAGGGCGAAAGCCTGGGCCTCGGCCCGGCCCAAGGCCCGTGCCTGCACCTGGACCTGGGACAAGCCTTGGTAGTGGCGCTGCACGCTGTCGAACAAGGCCAAAGCGGCTGCCGTAGGCTTGAGCCGCCCGTAGCCGCGCTCGAACAGGGCGTAGCCCAGGCGCTGCTCCATCAGCGCGATCTCGCGGCTGAGCGTGGGCTGTGAACTGTGCAGCACCTGCGCGGCGGCCGTGACGCTGCCAGCCTGCATCACGGCACGGAAGACTTCGACTTGGCGGTGGCTGATGGGCATGGCGCCAGCATATCCAAAATGGATGCATGAGTAACATGTTTCGATTGGACTGTATGGGCTGGCGTCGGCATGCTTCGCCCATGCTGACCGACGACCAGACCCGCTCCCTCGCCCGCCAGTTCGGCACGCCTGTGTGGGTGATGGACGCCCCCACCGTCCGCCAACGCCTGGCCAGCCTGCAGGTCTTCGACGCCGTGCGCTACGCGCAGAAGGCCAACCCGAACGTGCACCTGCTGCGCCTGCTTCGCGAAGGCGGCGCCAAGGTGGATGCCGTGAGCCGCGGCGAAGCGCTGCGCGCATTGGCTGCGGGCTATCGAGACGGCAGCGCGCGCGCCGCCACGCTGTTCGAGGCGGCCCAGGCCGACATCGTCTACACCGCCGACCTGCTGGACCGGGAGACCCTGGACTTCGTGCTCACCAAGGGCCTGGTGGTGAACTGCGGCTCCATCGACATGCTTCGCCAACTCGGCGAGCGGGCGCCCGGCCATGCGGTGTGGCTGCGCTTGAATCCCGGCTTCGGCCATGGCCACAGCAAGAAGACCAGCACCGGGGGCGAGCACAGCAAGCACGGTATCTGGCACGCCGACCTGGGCGAGGCGCTGGGCGTGATCCAGGCCACCGGTCTGCGCCTGGTGGGCCTGCACATGCACATCGGCTCGGGCGTGGACTACGGGCACTTGGGCCAGGTCTGCAGGGCCATGGTCGACCCCGTGCGACAGGTGAAGGCCGCCGGGCTGGACTTGGCCGCCATCTCGGCCGGTGGCGGCCTGTCGATCCCCTACCGCGAGGGCGAGCCACGCATTGACCCGGCGCATTACTTCGGCCTCTGGGACGCCACTCGTCGGGAAGCGCAGGCGCTCCTGGGCCACGGGTTGCGCCTCGAAATCGAGCCCGGCCGCTATCTGGTGGCCGAAGCCGGCGTCCTGATTGCCGAAGTGCGCGCCGTGAAGCGTCAAGGCCGAGTGCCCTTTGTGCTGGTGGACGCCGGCTTCAACGAGCTGATGCGCCCGGCCATGTACGGCGCGCACCACAACATGCGCCTGGTCAGCGGCGACGGACGCTTGCTGGCCGGCGCCACTCCCAGCGCGATTGCCGGCCCATTGTGCGAAAGCGGCGACGTGTTCACGCAAGGCGCAGGTGGCGTCATCGAACTTCGCGCCCTGCCTCAGGCTGCGGTGGGCGACTTTCTGGTGATCGAGAACACCGGAGCCTACGGCAGCTCGATGAGCAGCAACTACAACTCCCGGCCCCTGGCTGCAGAGGTTCTGCTGGATATGGACACGACGCGACTGATCCGCCACCGCCAGAGCGTCGAGGAACTGCTGGCGCTGGAGTTGGGCAACTGACGCTCTGTCGAGGTGATGACGTGATCCAACAGATGTGCCGCCATACCCTCGTCAGTCCACCTGGTGCATGCTGGACAGCCGCCACCCGACGTCTTACCATTCTTCGATCGATCGAAGTGCCACACCATGAACCCTACCGCCACCCTTTCCTCGAAGTACCAGATCTCCATACCCAAGGCTATCCGGGCAGCGCAGCATTGGGAGGCGGGCGTGACGTTCGCCTTCATCCCGAAGGGCACGGGCGTGCTGCTGGTGCCCGTGCCCCGTCTGGAAACCCTCAAAGGCATCGCCCGCGGTGCATCGCCCGAGGGCTACCGTGACAGGTCGGACCGGGTCTGATGGTTCTGGTCGACACCTCGGCGTGGATCGACTGGCTGATGGGCTCGGCCATGGCGCGGAGGATCGAGCCGCACCTGCCACCGCCGACCGATTGGGTGGTGCCGACCATCGTGCAGCTGGAACTGGCGAAGTGGCTCACGCGTGAGGTGGGGGAAGAACGCGCCGACCAGGTGCTTGCGTTCACGCAGACCTGTCACGTCGTCGCGCTCGACACCCCCATCGCGCTGGCCGCAGCGGAGGCGGCACGGGCGCACAAGCTGGCGATAGCGGACGCCATCGTCTTCGCCACGGCACAAAGCAAGGGGGCGCGACTCCTGACTTGCGACGGTCACTTCAAGGGGTTGCCTGGCGTGACGCTCATCGAGAAGGGCAAGTACTGAACGCGCGCTGCGCGCGCTCCAGCGCTTCGATGGATGGACGCCATGAAGGGCGTCGAAGGCACCCCGCCTCTCACAGCACCCCCGCCAGCCCCCGTCTCGCCTCCGCCTCCTCCATCGCCATCCGCCGCGCCCAGTCGGCGATCTGGTCGTCGCCGATGCGGCCGACGTTGAAGTAGGTCGCCTCGGGGTGGGCGATGTAGAAGCCACTCACACTGGCCGCGGGCGTCATGGCCAGGCTCTCGGTCAGGCCCATGCCGATCTCCTGGGCCTTCAGCACCTCGAACATCTGCGCCTTCACGCGGTGGTCCGGGCAAGCGGGGTAGCCGGGGGCGGGGCGGATGCCGCGGTATTGCTCGGCGATCAAGGCCTCGTTGCTCAGCGCCTCGTCGGGTGCATAGCCCCAGAACTCGGTGCGCACGCGCTGGTGCAGCCGCTCGGCGAAGGCCTCAGCCAGGCGGTCAGCCAGGGCCTTGAGCAGGATGGCGGAGTAGTCGTCATGGTCGGCGATGAACTGGCGTTCCTTCTTGTCCACGCCCAGGCCCGCGGTGACAGCGAAGAGGCCGATGTAGTCGGGCTTGGCCCCCGGCCCTGCCTTGGGCGCGACGAAGTCGGCCAGGCAGCGGTTCGGCCTCTTCTCGCCGTCCACCACCGGGCGCTCGGTCTGCATGCGCAGGGGCGACCAGCGCAGCAGCACCTGCTCGCGCGACTCATCCGCGTAGACCTCGATGGTGTCGTCATCCACGGTGTTGGCCGGCAGCAACGCGAAAACGCCGTTGGCCTGCAGCCAGCGCCCTTCGATCAGGCGTTGCAGCATGCGCTTGCCGTCGCTGAAGACGCGCTGCGCCTCCGCGCCCACCACCTCGTCGCGCAGGATCTGCGGGAAGGGGCCGGCCAGGTCCCAGGTCTGGAAGAACGGGCCCCAGTCGATGCAGGCTGCGATCTCGGCCAGGTCCACGTTCTTCAGCACGCGCCGGCCGATGAAGCGGGGCTTGGGCGGGGTGTAGGCGGCCCAGTCAATCGGCGTCTTGTTGGCCCGTGCGGCGGCCAGGCTGACCAGGGGCGTGACCTTCTTGTTGGCGTGCTGCTGCCGTACACGCTCGTACTCGGCGTTGAGCTCGGCGATGTAGGCCTTGGCGCGCTCATCCGACAGCAGGTCCGAGCACACGCCCACGCTGCGCGAGGCGTCGGGCACGTAGACCACGGGGCCCTCGTAGTGCGGCGCAATCTTCACGGCGGTGTGCACGCGGCTGGTGGTGGCCCCGCCGATCAGCAGCGGGATCTTCTTCAGCCGGAAATGCTCGTCGCGCTGCATCTCGGCGGCCACGTGCTGCATCTCTTCCAGGCTGGGGGTGATAAGGCCTGAGAGGCCGATGATGTCCGCGCCCTCAACCTTGGCCTTCTCGAGGATGTCCTGGCACGGGACCATCACGCCCATGTTCACGACCTCGAAGTTGTTGCACTGCAGGACCACGGCGACGATGTTCTTGCCGATGTCGTGCACATCGCCCTTGACGGTGGCGATCACGATCCGGCCCTTGGCCTTGGCCTGGCCGCCCGCATCCACCAGGGCGCGTTTCTCGGCCTCGATGTAGGGCAGCAGGTGGGCCACAGCCTGCTTCATCACGCGCGCGCTCTTCACCACCTGCGGCAGGAACATCTTGCCCGCGCCAAACAGGTCGCCCACCACGTTCATGCCGGCCATCAGCGGGCCTTCGATGACGTGCAGCGGGCGGCCGCCTGCGGCTTGCACGCGCTGCCAGGCGGCCTCGGTGTCCTCGACGATGAACTCGGTGATGCCGTGCACCAGCGCGTGGCTCAGTCGCTCGTCCAGTGTGCCGGCGCGCCAGGCCAGGCGGGCAGAGTCGTCCTTGGCTGCGCCCTTGGCGCTCTCGGCAATCTCGATCAGGCGCTCGCTGGCGCTGGCGTGCGGCTCGCCCGACTTCCAGGCGGGCGTCCGGTTCAGCACGACGTCCTCCACCCGCTCGCGCAGCATCGGCTCCAGGTCGTCGTACACGCCGACCATTCCGGCGTTCACGATGCCCATGTCCATGCCCGCACGGATGGCGTGGTACAGGAACACGGTGTGGATGGCCTCGCGCACGGGCTCGTTGCCGCGGAAAGAAAAGCTCACGTTGGACACTCCGCCCGAGACCTTGGCGCCGGGCAGGTGCGCCTTGATCCAGCGCGTGGCCTCGATGAAGTCCACGGCGTAGTTGTCGTGCTCCTCGATGCCGGTGGCAATGGCGAAGATGTTGGGGTCGAAGATGATGTCCTCGGCCGGGAAGCCCACCTCGTCCACCAGCGTGCGGTAGGCCCGGGTGCAGATCTCGGTCTTGCGCGCGAAGGTGTCGGCCTGGCCTTTCTCGTCAAAGGCCATCACCACGGCGGCCGCGCCGTAGCGGCGCACGAGCGTGGCCTGGCGCTTGAACTCGGCCTTGCCTTCTTTCAGCGAGATCGAGTTGACGATGCCCTTGCCCTGGATGCACTTCAGGCCCGCCTCGATCACTTCCCACTTCGAGGAGTCGATCATGATCGGCACGCGCGCGATCTCGGGCTCGCCGGCGATCAGGTTCAGGAAGCGCACCATGGCGGCCTTGCTGTCGAGCATGGCCTCGTCCATGTTGATGTCGATGATCTGGGCGCCGTTTTCCACCTGCTGGCGCGCCACGGCCAGGGCCTGCTCGAAGTCGCCATTCAGGATCATCCGGGCGAAGGCCTTGGAGCCGGTGACGTTGGTGCGCTCGCCGATGTTGACGAACAGCGATCCCGGGCCGATCAGCACCGGCTCCAGGCCGGACAGGCGCATGGGCTGCGGCGAATCGCTTCCCGGCGGTGCGGAAAGATCTTCAGGTTCGGCCAGCGACGGCTCTTCTTGGTGGGGCAGGGGTGTCGTGCTCATCAGGCAACTCAATCACGCGGAGTTCGGGTGAATGAGCGCCGTTGTCCCTTCCAGGCCCGCTTGAGGCCCGTGAAGTAATTCACACGAATCCGAGCCTGATGGGTGCGATCGGCCCCGTACGGGCCACCGTGCCATTGCAGCGCTCCTCGGATGCCCTCATTATCAACGTACCGGTTTGCAGGGCTGGGAATTGGCTCATGGCGCGCGCCCGCGCTCCGGGCCCTACGGCAGATTGCGACCATGCCTCTCATGACCCCGTGCTTATGTGGCCAACGCCCACGCAAACGTTCCGTATAACAAGTGTTCCAGACAACCGCATGGTGACCAAACCGACGGATACCACTTGGCAAGGCTTGCTGAGCGACACCAGCTGGCGCTCCCTTTCCGGGCCGCCAGTGGGGTCAAACTCCGCTCGCCTGGGCCAGGCTGAGATCCGCCAGGCCCGGCAGATCGTCTCCTTCCTGCTCGGGCCGGATTCGCGCATCTTCATTCGCGAGAAGACCTCGGGAGAGGGCGCCGGCACGGTCCACGTCATGGTGCAGTGCGTTCGCGTCCTTCCGGACAGACTCTCCGCCCAGACCAAGTTGATCGAGCTTTTGCAGGACCCCTTTGCGGGCCGCCGCACACGGGTGCTGCTGATCGACCCATCGTTCACCCTGACCGAGGAGCACAAGCGCTTTCGCTTCGTGGCCATGGAATACTAGTTGGGCCACGCAGTCGAAAGCCTGGGGGCCGGTGACGTTGATGCGATCGCCGATGTTGACGCACCGTGATTTCTGGCCGACGAGCATGGGCGCCAGGCCGGGTACGCGGATGTGCTCAACTGGGGCCCCGTCTGGGGTGTCCGGGCCTTAAGCTGTCTCGGCACCGGAGATCTTGTCCGCAGAGGGGTGAGGCAACGTGCTCATCGGCGGGATCACTCACGCCCAAGCCGGGCGAATCAGCGCCGTTGGCGATTCCAGGCCCGTTGCGGACCGCGAAAGAGTCACATGAATTCGAGTTGGGTGTGTGCTGCCAGCCGCTTTGCGGCCGCCGCGCCATTGCAGCACTCTTCGGACGGCGCAATGTCCACGGCGTGGGCTCTATGCCGTTTCGTGTGGAACGCCCCGTCCTCACTTGGCAGCCGCTGGTACGAACGGGCTGGCTGGCAGATGCTTCAGCTTGGACATCCGCAGGTAGGCGATCGCGATGAAGTTCGCACTTGTCCTGAAGCCGCGTGCCGCCCGCTTGGCCTGCTGCAGCAGGCCGTTCATGGCCTCCACGAAGGCGTTGCTGCGGTGATCCACCATCCCCCGCACCACGGCGTCGAAGCGCTCCTTGAGCGTGGTGGCCAGTTTCTTGAACGGCTCGAGCCGGCATCGTCGCGCCCAACTCAGCCAGGCCCGCAGGTCGGTGGCGGCCTGGGCCTGGTTGTTGTGCGATCTGGCCTGGGCGTAGACCTCGCGCAGCGCCATCTTCAACCTCCACGCCCGGGCGCTCTTGAGCGCGGAGCGTTGCAGCCAATGCATGGCGTTGAGCTGGTGACGGCTCCAGCCCGAGGGGTTACGCCGCATGCCCCACATCAGTTGCTTGAGCGTCTTGCGGTCCGCAGCCCCCAGCGCAGAGCGCACCGCCGGCGCATCCTGGGCCATCTCCGCGCGGCGCACCTGATCCATCGCCTCGATGGCCATCGACACCACATGGAAGCGGTCGTAGCTGATCTGCGCCTGGGGCAGCGCCAGCGCCGCACCCTTGGCGTACGCCGCGCTCATGTCCATGCACACATGCCGGACCTCAGCGGGGTCACCCCCGTGGGCCTTGAGGTCGGCGGCAAAGTCCAGCACCGTCTGGTGGGTGCGACCCTCGGTGGCGAACAGCAGCCGCTTGGCATCCAGGTCGTGCACCACGGTGATGTAGTCCTGGCCACGCCGCAGGCTGGTCTCGTCAACGCCCACGATCTGAACGTCAGCAAACACCTCCAGCGCCCGGGCCTGCTGGACGTAGAACTCGATACGCCGCCACAGTTGCTTGTCGGCACAGCGCAGCAGCGAGGCCGCCTGGCGCACCGGAAGGTCGCGGCAAAGCGTCAGCGCCAGCGCTTCGAAGGCGGCCGTGAATCCCGATCCTGGTCGGGCCCAGGGCACGGCCACTTGCGTGGTCTTGCCGCAGGCGCCGCACGCCACGCGTGGCACGTCGCAGTGCAGCCAGGCTTCGAACTGGAAGAAGTCCAGGTGGCGCCACGAGCGTGCAAGCCGGTCATGCACCGGCTCAGCACTCGCACCACAGGCCGGGCAGGCCAACTTCGCGCCTTGGCAGGCGATCTGGAAGTCGATGCGCCGCTGGGCGGTGTCGAGCTTGACGTCCTGAACCACCCAGGGCGGCTGCAGGCCCAATGCACTGGTGAACAAAGCTTCAACGCCAACGCTCATGACAACCCCAAGCTAGACCCACCCCGTGGACATGTGGACAGGCCGGCAAGCGACCTGCCCACATGCCCACCGGGCTCGACGACGACCATCAATTCTGAATGTTGGGTTCCACACGAAACGACGAGGGGCCGATTCCCGGATATTCATCCGCGAGAGGCCTTCTGCTACTGGCGCACCCACGACCCACATCATGGTGGAGTCGCCCCGGGTGCTGTCCGAGAAGCTCGTTACCCAGGCAGCGCTGATCGATCGGCTGAGACGCCCGCTGGAACGGCACCGGGTGCGGGTGTTGCTGATCGATCCTCAGTTCACCCTCACGGAAGAACACAAGCGCTTTCGCTTTGTGGCCAGGGAATACTAGCTCCTCCGAGCGTCAGTGCAACCCGGAAGTGCTCAAGAGCCTGATGTGGATCACGTCTACCCTTGGAGATCGATGTGGAACTGACCGATTACCACAAGGCCAAGATTCGCCAGACTGCTTCCAATCTGCTGGGTTCTGATGCCAGGGTATTTCTGAAAACCAGAGACTTGGGGCCAGGCCTCAAGTAGATTCAGATCATGGTCGAGTCCCTGCGGGTTCTGGAAGACAAGGCTGAGGTGACAGCCCAACTGCGTGAACGACTGTCGGAGCCGATGAAGGAATTCACGACCAAGTTTGTGTTGATCGATCCCGACATATCACTTACCGAAGAACAGAAGAGATTTCGGTGGTTGGCTTTTCAGGTCTGATTCCCTCGCCATAGGCGGTTCAAGCCAGTGTTCGCACTCCACTCGCAGCCCCCTGGCGTTGGCATGCCGGGGCGCGGGGGGTGAGGTCTTGTCCGCATGGTTTGGTGTCCTGCTGTGGCCCACTGTTCAGCCGGCGGGACTGCTGCTTTCCGGCAGGATGATGTCCAAGGACCTTGCAGGGTGTCTGCCTGCGGTACGCGATCGGTTCCGCTTTGTATCGGCAGGAGTCAGCCAGGGTGGACATCGGGGAGTACAAGCAGACCAGAATCCGCAGAGCCGTCGAGCGGTGGCTGGGGCTGGATATTCCCGTCTACGTCCACTCCACCTTGAACGGCGTGGGCTCCAGAGAGATTCGTGTACTGGTGGAATACGCCGGGACGATTTTCGACAAGAAGCGGGTGGCTGACGCGGTGGTCGCGGGTGTCCAGCGGCCCGGGGCCCGACCAAGGCTGCGCCTGATCCTGGTGGATGTCAACACGAAGAGGGAAGTCGAGCACCAGCGGATTCGGGTTCTGGGTCAGAAGATCTGACGTATTGGGCTGACCGTCTCCAGTCGCCTCCGGAGCGCTTTGGTTTGAAGGCCAGGCCCTGCGCTCCTGCCCCTACCGCGCCTGACATTCCAAATCATGAGCCTCTCGAGCAACACCCCCTCCGACAACGTCTTTCTCAGCCATGAGCCCGTGCAGGCCTTGCCCTGGCTGGTGGCCGACGTGGGCGGCACCAACGCCCGCTTCGGGTGGGTGGACGATCCATCGGCGTCGGTCAGGCATGTCAAGACGCTGCCGGTGGCCGAACATGCGGGCCCGTCGGAGGCCGTAGCGGCGTACCTTGCGACCTTGCCCCCCTTGCCCCATGGGCGCGGTCAGCCCCGGCCGCGCCGCTCGGCCTGGGCCCTGGCCACGGCCCTGGAGGGGGACTGGGTCGAACTGACGAACAGTCATTGGCGCTTTTCCCGGGACGCGCTGATGCGGTCGCTGGACCTGGAGGAATTGCGCCTGCTCAACGACTTCGAGGCGCTGGCCTTGTCGTTGCCTCACCTGCAGCCTGCCCAATTGCGCGCTCACGGCGCCGTTCCGCGTGCCCATGGGATGCTGGCCGTGATCGGGCCGGGTACCGGGCTCGGTGTGGCCGGCTTGGTCCAGACCCGACAGGGGTGGACGGCCTTGCCCGGCGAAGGCGGCCACGCCACGCTCGCCGCCACCGACGAGCAGGAGGCGCAGGTGCTGGAGCAGGTGCGGCGCGATTTCGAGCACGTGTCGGCTGAGCGTCTGCTCTCCGGCATTGGGCTGCCCGTGCTGTACCGGGCGGTGTGTGCCCTCGCGCGCGTGCCCGGCCAGGACCTCACGGCACCGCAGATTGTCGAAGCCTGCATGCAGGGCGCGGATCCGCTGTGCGAGCGCACACTGGACCTGTTCTGTGCGCTGCTGGGCAGCTTCGCCGGCAACGTGGCGCTGACGCTGGGCGCTCGCGGCGGGGTCTACATCGGCGGCGGCATCGTGCCGCGCCTGGGCGAGCGCTTCTTCAAGTCCCGCTTCCGCGAGAAGTTCGAGGCCAAAGGGCGGTTCCGTGGCTATCTGGCCGGCATTCCCACGGCCGTCATCACCGACACGCTGGCGGCGCTGACAGGCGCTGCGGCGTCGCTCCAGACCGGTGCCTGATCAAGGGCCAAGACTTGCACGAGGAGGTCGCCATGGATGCCTTGCAGGGCCTGAAAGTGCTGGAACTGGGCCAGCTGATCGCCGGCCCGTTTGCCGCCAAGACGCTGGCCGACTTTGGCGCCGACGTCATCAAGATCGAACCAGTGGAAGGCGGCGACCCGCTGCGCACCTGGCGCTTGCTGCGTGAGGGGACCTCGGTCTGGTGGGAAGTGCAGTCGCGCAACAAGCGCTCGGTGGCGCTGGACCTGCGCACGGCCGAAGGCCAGGCGGCCGTGCGTGCCCTGGCGGCCGAGGCGGACGTGCTGGTCGAGAACTTCAAGCCTGGCACGCTGGAGGGCTGGGGCCTGGGCTGGGACGCGCTGCATGCGCTCAACCCCCGGCTCATCATGCTGCGTATTTCCGGGTATGGCCAGACGGGGCCCTATGCCGGCAAGCCCGGCTTTGGTGTGCTGGGCGAAGCCATGGGGGGCTTGCGCCACCTGACCGCCGAGCCAGGGCGCGTGCCGGTGCGGGTGGGTGTGTCGATTGGTGACACGCTGGCGGCATTGCACGGCGTCATGGGCGTGCTGATGGCGCTGCGCCACCGCGAAGTCCACGGTGGTCAGGGCCAGATGATCGACGTGGCGCTGTACGAGAGCGTGTTCAACGTGATGGAGAGCCTGCTGCCGGAGTACGACGCTTTCGGCGCGGTGCGCGGCGCAGCGGGCAGTGCGCTGCCCGGCATTGCGCCCAGCAACGCGTATGCCTGCGCCGACGGTGCTTACGTGCTGGTGGCGGGCAATGGCGACAGCATCTTCCGCCGCCTGATGCGGGCCATCGGTCGGTCGGACCTCGAGAACGACCCGGGACTGGCGCGCAACGAGGGCCGCGTGGCCCGCGTGGCGGAGATCGATGCGGCCATCGGTGCGTGGACGGGGCAGCATCCCATTGCCCAGGTCCTGCAGGTGCTGGACGCTGCCGCGGTGCCGGCAGGGCGCATCTACTCCGTGGCCGACATCGCGGCCGACCCGCAGTACCAGGCGCGCGACATGATCCTGCAGACGGCCGATGCACAGGGCCGGCCCCTGAAGGTGCCCGGCATCGTGCCCAAGCTGGCCCAGACGCCGGGCCGCCTGCGCACCCCCGCACCGCATCTTGGGCAACACAACGACGAGGTGTTGGGTCGGCCAGGCTGGCCAGCGCGCGCCGACTAGGCTTCGCCCAAGACCCGCACCAACTCCGGCACCCACGCGCCGGAAGCCGCGTGCTCGGCGCCGACGTTCAGCGTGGCCAGCACGGCCGACGCGACGGCGTCGTGGGCGCCGGCATCCTGCGCCATGGTCTGGTAGTAGCCCAGATCCTTCTGCGCGTTGGCGATCGAGAAGCGCAGGCCTGACGGATCCTGCGCCAGCAGGAAGGGCTTGAGCCGCTCCAGCGCGATGCCACCGCCGCCGCCCTTGGCCAGCACCTCCACGAAGGCCTCGGGTGCCACGCCGCTGCGCTGCGCGCAGGCTGCGGCCTCGGCCAGGAGCGTCACCATGCCCAGCGACACGAAGTTGTGCAGCAGCTTCATGCTGTGGCCGGCACCCACCGGGCCCACGTGGGTGATGTTCTCCGCAAAGCAGGCCAGCACGGGGCGGCACTGCGCCAGCAGGTCTGACTCGCCGCCCACCAGCAGGTTCAGCCGCCCTTCGGCCGCCTCCTTGGGCGTGCGGGTCATGGGGGCGTCCAGAAAGCGGCCGCCGGCGGCCACCACCGCCTGCGCCATGCGCTGGGTGGACGCCGGCAGGGCGGTGGAGCAATCGATGACCACCGTTCCCGGGCGCAGGCCCTGGAGCACGCCGCCCTCACCCATCAACACCGCCTCCACCGCAGGTGAGCCCGTGAGCACGAGGATGATCATCTCGGAACGCGCCGCCAACGCCACCAGATCGGACATCACCTGCACGCCGCTTGCGCGCAGCGCGTCCAAGGGCTGGTTACCAGGGTGATCCAGCACCGCCAGCTCGTGGCCGTGCTTGAGCAGGTTGGTGGCGATGCCGTGGCCCATGAGGCCGATGCCGACCATGCCGATCTTCTTCATGTGAGGCTCCAGGTGTGACCGGCGATGATGCCACCGGGGGCGGCGCCCTGGCACGGGAACTGCGTACAGTTGAACCGAGCCGCGCAAGTCCAGCCCCGTCAGCAGGGCTTGAACTCCCATCACGATCTGAGGCCCGACATGTCCACACCGACGCCTGACCAGGCCTACCCCAGCGACGCCAAGCCCGGGGTGCACCGTATCGTCGTGGTCGGCGGCGGGGCTGGAGGGCTGGAACTGGTCACCCGCCTGGGCGACCGGCTGGGCAAGCGCGGGCGCGCGCACGTCACGCTGGTGGAGAAGACGCGCACCCATTTCTGGAAGCCGCACCTGCACGAGATCGCCGCGGGCAGCATCGACGTCCACGACCACGCCACGAACTACCTGGCCCAGTCGCACTGGCACGGGTTCCGCTACCGCACGGGGGCCATGGTCGGCCTGGACCGGGAGCGTCGCCTGGTCCACGTCGGCCCGGTGCTCGATGAGGACGGGCAACTCGTTACCCCGGGCTACAGCCGGGCCTACGACACGCTGGTCATCTCTGTGGGCAGCCAGACGAACGACTTCGGCACTCCCGGCGTGGCCGAGCACGCCATCTCACTCGAGACGCCCGAGCAGGCGCAACGCTTCCACCGGCGCCTGGTGAATGCCTGCCTTCGTGCTCACATGCAGCCCGAGCCCCTGCGGCCGCCGCAGCTGCAGGTGGCCATCATCGGCGCCGGGGCCACGGGCGTGGAGCTGGCGGCGGAACTGCACAAGGCCACCCGCACGCTCGTGAGCTACGGGCTGGAGCGCATCGACCCGGAGCGCGACATCCGCATCCACCTCATCGAGGCGGGGCCGCGCATCCTGCCGGCCTTGCCCGAGCGCGTCTCGGGCGCTGCGGACAGCCTGCTGCAGGGTCTGGGGGTGCAGGTGCACACCCATGCCAAGGTGAGCGCGGTGCACGCCGACGGCGTGCAGATTGAAGGCGGCGCCTTCATCCCGGCCGAACTGGTGGTCTGGGCGGCCGGCGTGAAGGCGCCGCCCTTCCTGAGAGACCTGGCCGGGCTGGAGACCAACCGGCTGAACCAGCTGGTGGTCGGGCCCACGCTGCAGACCACGCGGGACGCGTCCATCTTCGCCATCGGGGACTGTGCTGCCGTGGCCTGGGACGGCCCCGGGGCCCGCGCCGGGCAGGTGCCTCCGCGGGCCCAGGCGGCTCACCAGCAGGCCTCGCACCTGGTGCGGCAACTCCAGCGGCGCCTGCGGGGCGCAGCGCTCGAGCCCTGGCGTTACCGCGACTTCGGCTCGCTCGTTTCGCTCGGCCACTATTCCACGGTGGGCAACCTCATGGGCTCACTCGTGGGCGGCAACCTCTGGGTCGAGGGCCTGTTCGCCCGCGGCATGTACCTCTCGCTGTACAAGATGCACGAACTCGCGCTGCACGGCTGGTGGAAGACCGCGCTGGGCTCGGCCGCCCGGCTGATCACCCGCCGTACCGAGCCGAGGGTCAAGCTGCACTGACCCGGGGGCTTCAAGCGCCGAGCAGCGCCCGTGCCGCGGGCGATCAGCGGCAGGCTGTGGCGGCGGGATTCGTGCAGGGCTGGTGCCTCAAGCCTGACGCTTCGATGGCGAGCACCATCAGAGTCGCGCATACTTCCTGCCGGGTAAAACTTCTTGAAAGTCCACCGATGGATGCCGTACTGATTTCGACCAAAGGCCAGATCGTGTTGCCAGTGGCCGTGCGGCGTGCCTTGGGCCTGAAGCCTGGCATGCGAGTGCAGGTCAAGGTCGAGGGCAAGCGCGCCATGATCACACCTGCGCCAGCGGGCAAGCCCTCCTGTCTGGCGGCGGTGCAGGCTGTGCTGGCCTACAAAGGGCCTGCGGTGTCTGTCGACGATATGCGGGTCACCAACTACAAGGGCTGAGCCGTGCGGGCGGTCGATACCAACCTCCTCGTTCGTGCCCTGGTATGCGACGACGCGGCCCAGTCCGCGGCAGCCGAGACGGTGTTGGCGAACGAGCCCGTGTTCATCCCGGTGACCGTCATGCTGGAACTGGAATGGGTGCTGCGCTCACGCTACGGGTTCACGCCCGACAAGCTGTCGCAGGCTTTCACCTTGCTGTGCGCACTGCCGAATGTGACGGTGGGTGAGTCCGTTGCCGTGCGTCATGCTGCAGCACGGTTGGCCAAGGGCTGGGACTTTGCCGATGGGCTCCACCACGCCTTGAGCGAAGGTTGCGTTGACTTCCTGACTTTCGATGACCGCCTGGTCAAGCGGGCAGTGCGTTCCAGCCCAAAGGCTGCTCCGCCTGTCCGAAAGCCTTGAAAACCCCGAGTGCGGGCTCAACCCCATTTGCTGGATTCGCCTGGGTGAAGCGGTGACATCGAGGGGGTCGGCGGCGGCAGCCTCCGGGTCGAGGGCCGCCCGGCTGATCACCCGCCGCACCGAGCCGCGGGTCAAGCTGCACTGATCCGGGGGCTTCAAGCGCCGAGCAGCGCCCGTGCCGCCGCCTGGTAGCGCTCGGCCGTGGCCTGCACCACCTCGGGCGGCAGCGCCGGGGCTGGCGCGGTCTTGTGCCAGGGCTGGCCGTCCACCTGGGCCTGCTCCAGCCAGTCGCGCAGGTACTGCTTGTCAAAGCTGGGTGGGTTGGCGCCCTCTTTCAAGGACTCCAGCGGCCAGAAGCGCGAGGAGTCGGGTGTGAGCACCTCGTCCATCAGCGTGAGCGTGCCCTGCGCGTCCAGGCCGAACTCGAACTTGGTGTCGGCGATCACGATGCCGCGGCGCAGCGCGTAGGCCGCCGCTTCCGAATACAGGCGGATCGACACCTCGCGCACGCGGGCGGCCAGTTCGGGGCCGATGAGGGCCGCGGCCTGCTCGAAGCTGATGTTCTCGTCATGCGCGCCCGCTTCGGCCTTGGTGGCCGGGGTGAAGATGGGCGCGGGCAGGCGGCTGGCGTTGTGCAGGCCTGACGGCAGGGCCACGCCGCACACGGCACCACCCTCCTGGTACTCCTTCCAGCCCGAGCCGGCGAGATACCCGCGCACCACCGCCTCGATGGGCAGGGGCTGCAGGCGCTTGACCAGCATGGAGCGGCCGCGCACCTGCTCCACCTCGTCTGGCGCCACCACGGTCTCCGGTGCCTGGCCGGTCAGGTGGTGGGGCACGATGTGCGCGAGCCGGTCGAACCAGAACAGCGCCACGCGCGTGAGCAACTCGCCCTTGCCCGGGATGGGCTCGCCCATGATCACGTCAAAAGCCGAGATGCGGTCGCTGGCCACCATCAGCAGCCGGTCCGCGCCCACCGCGTAGTTGTCACGCACCTTGCCGCGGGCGATCAATGGCAGGCTGTGCAGGCGGGATTCGTGCAGGGCGGGGGAGGGCGTCATGGTGGGGGAAGGCGCGTACGTCACCCGCAGAATTGTCCCTGCTGCCAGACGTCCAAGGGCGAAGGCCCTGTCCTATGCAGTTGTCGGCGCCGAAATGCCGTAGGCCTGCCTGCAGAACTCGGCGAGCCGCATGTGCATCGCCATCAACACCGGCGCCGCCTGGCTCAAGCCCAAGAAGAACTCGGCCAGCCTTGCCACATCATCCTCGTACTCATGGTTGACGGCGTTGCGCAGGTCCCTGATGGCGCGCCATTGTTCCGACGAATCAAGCACCCTCAGTCGCTCCATCAGCGCCAGCACGGTCCCAAAGCGGTCAACTTCCAGGGCTTCCTCGATAGCAACTGCCCGCATGGTCTTGCCGAGGTGTTCCTGATAGTCGCTGAACCGCACGCGAAAGGCCGCCAGAGACTCATGGTCGTCGGCAGAAAGCTCCTGCACGCCTATGCGCGGGACGATGACGACCACCTTGGACAACGAGTAGGCCAGGTAGCTCGCCATTCGTGAGAGATGGTCCAGCCGGTCCCGGATCAGGGCCAGGTGCGGCTTGCCTGCATCCGTCACAGGGGCACTCCGGTGGCGCGCGCGATGAGATCTATGGGGCGGGCGAATCCCGGTCGCGCCACCACCAGATCGACTTCCAGATCCAGTTCGTCTGCCAGGCGGCCGCGACAGCGTGCCTCCTCCAGCAGTGCGGGGAAGCGCTCGGGTTCCACATACAGGTCGACGTCACCACCACGCCTGCGGTCATCGGCGCGGGAACCGAACAGCCAGATGCGCGAGCCTTCACCCATCGCGGCACCCACGAGGTTGCGAACTGTTTCGATCTGCAGCTTTGTCAATCGCATGATCGGATGCTATCAAGCGGACCTGGCATCTGGGTGAGGCTCCGCATTGCCGGGGGGCAGGGCTTTCACCTTGACAGAAGGCCCTGCAAGGCTGGCGCGTCTGATGGAGCGACGGCGAACTGGCCAAATGACCAAGTGCCCTGGTCTCTCAGAAGGGGCACCTTGGACTCGGGCGGCGCAACGAGTGGTCACACAAGCGCGCAAATCAATGCGCGAGGAGTCTGGCGTCAGCACTTGCTCCATCAGCGTGAGATGGGCAGGGGAGGGCTTGTCAGCCCTGCCTTGGCCGTCGGTGTGGCACCGCACCGACCCTGCCCGCCCAACTGAGCACGCTCCTTGCTCTGGTCCTGGGTACCGTCAACCTATGGGTTGCGGTGCGCAGAGCGGGCCCGTCGACAGTCGCGATACTGCCCCCCTGCGTCGCAAGGCATCGCACCAAGGCATCGCCCCAAGAAATTGCCACAAGGAATCCGGATGAAGACCTCTCCTCCCCGCAGCCTGAGCCAGAAGGGTGCTGGCGTGACAACGCCTGACGTGCCGGCACGCCCGCGAAAAGCCGCAACCTTGCCTGCGGCACATGCCTCGGGCGGCGGCATGACCACCGCCGAACGCGCCGAATTCGTGCGCACCTGGAAGCGCGAACTGTCCCAGCGCAGCGACGCCAGCAGCGCCAGCGCCCGCTCCAGTGCGGCCGCGGCCGCCGCGCGCACCGTTCTGGCCGACCGCTGGGCCCTCACCCAGGCCGCGGACGCCCGGCGCGGAGACCGCCCCCGCGTTCACTACCTGTCCATGGAGTTCCTCATGGGCCGGGCCATGCACAACGCGCTGGCCGCCTTGAAGGTGGACGAGCACTTGCCTGACCTCCTGGGCCCGGGCGCGCCCAGCCTGACGGAACTGGTGGAGCACGAGCCTGACGCGGCGCTGGGCAACGGCGGCCTGGGCCGGCTGGCGGCTTGCTTCCTGGACAGCTTTGCCACCCTGGGCCTGCCCTCCTTCGGCTACGGCCTGCGCTACGAGCATGGCATGTTCATGCAGGTCATCCAGGACGGGCGGCAGATGGAGCAGCCCGACGAATGGCTGCGCCACGGCAGCCCGTGGGAACTGATGCGCCACGAGGTGCGCTACTGCGTCGGCTTCGGCGGCATGGTGCAGAGCTCGGGCGGCCACCGCCGCTGGGAGCCGGGCGAGACCCTCATCGCCCTGGCCTACGACTTCATCGTCCCCGGCCACGGCACCACGCATGTCTCCACCCTGCGGCAGTGGAACGCCCAGTCCTCGCGGCCCATCGACCTGGCCACCTTCTCGCGCGGCGAGCACGCGGCCTCGGCCCAGCACCTCTACAGCGCCGATGCGCTGAACTGGGTGCTCTACCCCGACGACAGCACCCCCGCCGGGCGCGAGTTGCGGCTGCGCCAGGAGTTCTTCCTCGTCAGCGCCTCGCTGCAGGACATGCTGGCGCGGCACCTGCGTGAGAAGCAGGACCTCAGCAGTTTCGGTCGCCTGAACGCGGTGCACCTGAACGACACCCACCCCGCCCTGGTGCCGGCCGAGCTGATGCGCCTGCTGATGGACGAGCATGGCCTGGAGTGGAGCGACGCCTGGCGCGTCACGCAGCAGGCGGTGAGCTACACCAACCACACGCTGATGCCCGAGGCGCTGGAGTGCTGGAGCCTGCCGCTGTTCGAGCGCATGCTGCCGCGTCACCTGGAGATCGTCTACGAAATCAACGCCCGCTTCCTGGCCGAGGTGCGCGCGCGCTTTCCTGGCGACGAAGGCAAGGTCTCGCGCATGTCGCTCATCGACGAGAACGGCGAGCGCCGCCTGCGCATGGCCTCGCTGGCCGTGGTGGCCTCGCACAAGGTCAATGGCGTGTCTGCGCTGCACTCCGAGCTCATGGTGCAAACGCTGTTCCGCGACTTTGCCGACCTCTGGCCCGAGCGCTTCCTGAACGTGACCAACGGCGTCACGCCGCGGCGCTGGCTGCAGCAGGCCAACCCGGCCCTGTCGGCCTTGCTGGACCGACAGATCGGCGAGGGCTGGCGCACCGACCTTTCCGGCGCTTCCGACCTGAAGGCCCTGGCGCGCAAGGCCGGCGGCAAGAAGATCGGGCAGGAGTTCCTGCAGGCCAAGCAGGCCGCCAAGGACCGCCTGGCCGTCTACATCCGGCGCGAGATCGGCCTGGCGGTGGACCCCACCAGCCTGTTCGATGTGCAGATCAAGCGCATCCACGAATACAAGCGCCAGTTGCTGAACGTGCTGCACGTCATCGCCCGTTGGCAGGCCATCGTGGCCCACCCCGCCGCGGCCTGGCAGCCTCGCACCGTGATCTTCGCCGGCAAGGCCGCCAGCGCCTATGCCGCGGCCAAGCAGGTGATCCAGCTCATCCATGACGTGGCGCGCGTGGTCAACAGCGACCCGCGCGTGGGCGACAAGCTCAAGGTCGCCTTCCTGCCCAACTACGGCGTGAGCCTGGCGCAGGTGATCATCCCGGCGGCCGACCTGTCCGAGCAGATCTCCACCGCCGGCACCGAGGCCTCGGGCACCGGCAACATGAAGTTCGCGCTCAACGGGGCCTGCACCATCGGCACCTGGGACGGCGCCAACATCGAGATGGCGCAGGCCATGGGCGAGGAGCACATGTTCGTCTTCGGTCTGCGCACCGAGCAGGTGGCGCAGGCCAAGGCCCTGGGCTATGACCCGCGCCTGCACGTGGAAGAGAACCTGCAGCTTCGCGCCGTGCTGGACGCGCTGGCCGGCGGCACCTTCTCCTACCACGAGCCCGACCGTTACAAGGGCCTGGTGAACAACCTGCTGCAGCGCGACCCCTACTTCCTCATGGCGGATTTCGGCAGCTACGTGCGCACGCAGCTGGAGGTGGACGCGCTGTTTGCCAACCGCCCCGCATGGGCCGAGCGCGCGCTGCGCAACATCGCCGGCATGGGTCCGTTCAGCGTGGACCGCACGATCGGCCAGTACATCGAGCGGGTGTGGAGCCCCCGTTGATCAGCGACGAGGACCTGTACTACCTGGGAGAAGGCACGCACCTGCGGCCCTTCGAGGTGCTGGGGGCCCACCCCATGAGCCAGGGCGAAGGCGCGCAGGCGGTGGCCGGGGTGCGCTTCGCGGTCTGGGCGCCCAACGCCTCGCGCGTGAGCGTGGTGGGCGACTTCAACGCCTGGGACGGGCGGCGGCATGCGATGCGCAGCCGGGGCTCGTCGGGCGTGTGGGAGACCTTCATCCCCCACGCGGCGCCGGGCGACCACTACAAGTACGAGATTCACAGCCGCGACGGACGCCTGCTGCCGCTGAAGTGCGACCCTTACGCCCGCGCCGCCCAGGTGCGTCCGGACACCGCCAGCGTGGTGGCCGAGGCACTGCCGCTGGCGCGCCGCCTGCCCGAGGCCCGCACAGCGGCCAACCACCGGCACGCACCCATCGCCGTCTACGAGGTGCATGTGGGCTCCTGGCGTCGGGGTCCGGACGGGCGCTTTCTGTCGTGGGATGAGCTGGCCGACACGCTGCCCGCCCATGCGGCCGACCTGGGCTTTACGCATGTGGAGCTGCTGCCCATCACCGAGCACCCCTTCGACGGTTCCTGGGGTTACCAGACCCTGGGCCTGTACGCGCCCAGTGCGCGCTTCGGCCCGCCAGAAGGCTTTGCTCGCTTCGTGCAGGCCTGCCATGCGCGGGGCCTGGGCGTGCTGGTGGACTGGGTGCCGGCGCACTTTCCCACCGACGCGCACGGCCTGGCGGAGTTCGACGGCACGGCCCTGTACGAGTACGCCGACCCGCGTGAGGGCTTCCACCGGGACTGGAACACGCTCATCTACAACTTCGGCCGCCACGAGGTGCGCAATTTCCTGGTGGGCAGCGCCCTGTACTGGCTGGAGCGCCAGGGTGTGGACGGCCTGCGCGTGGACGCGGTGGCCTCCATGCTGTACCGCGACTACTCCCGCGACGACGGCCAGTGGGTGCCCAACGTGCAGGGCGGGCGCGAGAACCTGGAGGCCATTGCGCTGCTCAAGCGCGTGAACGAGGTGGTGGGTGCGCAGTGCCCCGGCAGCTTCACCGTGGCCGAGGAGTCCACGGCCTTTCCTGGCGTATCGGCCCCCACCTACGCCGGCGGCCTGGGCTTTCACTTCAAGTGGAACATGGGGTGGATGAACGACACCCTGCGCTACATGCAGGAAGACCCGGTGCACCGGCGCTGGCACCACGACAAGATGACCTTCGGGCTGGTGTACGCCTTCAGCGAGAACTTCGTGCTGCCGCTGTCGCACGACGAGGTGGTGCATGGCAAACGGTCCATCCTGGGGCGCATGCCCGGGGACGCCTGGCAGCGCTTTGCCAACCTGCGCGCCTACTATGGCTTCATGTGGGGCCACCCTGGCAAGAAGCTGCTGTTCATGGGGCAGGAGTTCGGCCAGCCGACCGAGTGGAACCACGACGAAGCCCTGCCCTGGCACCTGCTGCAGGACCCGGCCCACCAGGGCGTGCAGCGCCTGGTGCGCGACCTGAACCACCTGATGCGCCGCGAACCGGCCCTGCACCAGCGGGACGGCGAGAGCGCCGGCTTCGAGTGGATCGACGCGCACGACCGGGCCTGTTCGGTTTTCTCGTGGGTGCGGTACGCCCAGGCCGGCCCGCCCGTCATCGTCGTCAGCAACATGACCCCCGTGCCCCGGCACGGCTTCCGCCTGGGGGTGCCCGAGGGTTCGGCCGTGACGGCGTGGCGGGAAGTGCTGAACACCGACGCTGGCCCCTACGGCGGCAGCAACCTGGGCAATGGCGGGCAGGCGCTGGCCGTGCAGTCCGTACCCTGGCACGGCAGGGCGCAGTCCATCGAACTGCTGCTGCCGCCCTTGGCCACGCTGTTCCTCATGCCCGCATGACCCGGCACGACCCCGCATGACCCAGCATGACCCGCCCGCGCAAAGCATGCACAGCACTCCAAAGAGGATGACTTGACGATGCCGCACCGCCTGCCGCCCGCTCTGCTGCCCGGCCGCGAGGAGCCCCTGGGCGCGCTGGCCCGCGACGGCGGCGTGAACTTTGCCGTGTTCTCCCAGCATGCCCAGCGCCTGGAGATATGCGTCTTCGACGCCAGCGGTACGACCGAACTGCGCCGCTATGCGCTGCACGGCCCGCACGACGGCGTTTGGTGCGGCTTCCTGCCGGGTGCCGCACCGGGGCTGGTGTACGGGCTGCGGGCCCATGGCCCCTACGCGCCCGAGCAGGGCCACCGCTTCAACCCGCACAAGCTGCTGCTCGACCCGAACGCCCGAGAGATCGTGGGCCGCTTCACCTGGGCCCCGGAGCACCACGGCTACGAACCCGGCCACCCCGAGGGCCCGCGCTCCTTCGACACGCGTGACAACGCCGCGGCCATGCTCAAGGCCCGCGTGGCCCCACCGCCGCAACCGGCGCCCGGCTGGTACAACGCCCCACGCCTGCCCGCCCGCGATGTGGTGCTCTACGAGATGCACGTCAAGGGCTTCTCGATGACGCTGCCGGGCATCCCTGACGAACTGCGCGGCAGCTACGCCGCGCTGGCGCACCCGGCGGCCATCGCCTACTTCAAGACCCTGGGCGTGACCACGCTGTCACTGCTGCCCGTGCATTACCACCTGGACGAGCCCGCGCTGGTGGCGCGCGGCCAGGTGAACCACTGGGGCTACAACACCCTGGCCTTCAATTGCCCGGCCCCGCGCTTTGCGAGCGCTGCGGTGCGCCACACGGGTGACCCCACGGCCGTGAACCAGGAGTTCCGGCAGATGGTGCACGCGCTGCACGAGGCCGGGCTGGAGGTGGTGCTGGACGTCGTCTACAACCACACGGCCGAGGGCGACCAGCAGGGCACCACGCTGTCCTTCCGCGGTCTGGACCACGCCAGCTGGTACAAGCTGACGCATGACGACCGCAGCCGCTGCGAGAACCTGACCGGCTGCGGCAACACGCTCAACGTGGCGCATCCGCGGGTGACGCAGTTCGTGCTGGACTCGCTGCGCTACTGGGTGCTGGAGATGGGGGTGGACGGCTTCCGCTTCGACCTGGCCCCGGTGCTGGGTCGCGCCCACCACGGCTACGACCCGCACGCCGCCTTCTTCACTGCGTTGATGCAAGACCCGGTGCTGGCGCGCGCCCGCATGATTGCCGAACCCTGGGACGCCGGCCACGCCGGCTACCAGCTCGGGCGGTTTCCCGGCCGCTGGCTGGAGTGGAACGACAAGTTCCGTGACACGGCGCGCCGCTACTGGCTGGGTGCCCGTGTCGGCCGGGGTGAGTTCGCGCGGCGCTTCACCGCCTCCAGCGACGTCTTCCACCACGGCCAGCGCAGCCCGCTGGCCAGCGTCAACTTCATCGCCGCGCACGACGGCTTCACGCTGGTGGATTTCACGAGCTACGCACGCAAGCACAACGAGGCCAACGGCGAAGACAACCGCGACGGCCGTGATGACGAGATCTGCGATCCATTCAGCGGCGCGCGCTTCAAGAGCGTGTTCGCGGCCGATGCTGCCGATGCCGCCGATGCCGCCGGTGCCGCTGACGCTGCGGAAGGCCCGAGCCATGACCCCGCCGTGAACGAGCGCCGCCAGCGCGTGCGCCGCGCCTTGCTGGCCACGCTGCTGCTGGCCCAGGGCACGCCGATGCTGTGCGCTGGCGACGAGATCGGCAACTCGCAGGGCGGCAACAACAACGCCTACTGCCAGGACAACGAGGTGGGCTGGCTGGATTGGCCGCAGGCCGACACGGGCTTGCGCGCGTATGTGGCCGAGCTGCTGGCCCTGCGCCGCGCCGAGCCGGCGCTGCGCCACGACCAGTGGTTCCACCCCTCCAGCGCCACGCCGGGCGAGCGCACGCTGGCCTGGTTCACCCCCGGTGGGGTCGAGATGCACGTGCAGGACTGGCATGACGGCGGACAGCACGCCTTCGCCTGCCGCATCGATGCGGGGTGGCAACCTCTGGGCTCGCCCGTTGCGCCCGCTGCGCCCGCTGTGTCTGTTGTGCCCTTTTCGCGAGGCACCCCCTCGGGCGACGACGGCGCCGTGGTTCCTTCACCATTCGAGGGCAGCCGCCACCTGCTGATCGTCTTCAACCCCGAGCCCGTGCCGGTGGCCTTCACGCTGCCCGGCGGGCCCTGGCGGCTGTGCCTGGATTCCAGCGGCCAGTGGCCCCCCGGCGCCGTGCCGGGCCGGCCCGCACTGATCAGCGTTCCCGCGCACGCCCTGCTGGTGCTGCGCGGGGAGGAGTGAACCCATGAACCTGCACCAACGCGCCAGCGGCGTCCTGCTGCACATCACCTCCCTGCCCGGCGCCCACGGCATCGGCGACTTCGGCCCCGAGGCCTACCACTTCGCCGACTGGCTGCAGGCTTGCGGCCAGAAGATCTGGCAGTGGCTGCCCACCACGCCCATTGGCCCGGGTGACTCGCCTTACCAAAGCGTCAGTGCCTTTGCCGGCAGCCCGCTGATGGTGGCGCTGGAGCCGCTGGTGCAGCGCGGCTGGCTGGGCGCACCGGCCCTGCCGATCCTGCCGACCCTGCCCGAAGGCGGCTTTAACGCGCGCCACGTGGACTTCGGCCGCGTGGTGCCATGGCGCCTGACACAGCTGCGCGGCGCCTGCGCCGGCTTCCACGCCCACGCCACGCACGAGGACCGCGAGGCCTTCGCGCAGTGGTGCGAGGCCCCGGGCCAGACGAGCTGGCTGGACGACTACTGCCTCTTCATGGCGCTGGAAAGCGCGCATGGCGGCCAGCCCTGGTGGCTGTGGGACGAGGCCCTGGCCGCGCGCAAGAAGCCCGCACTCAAGGCCGCGCGCAAGGCGCACGCCGACGAGATCACGTTCTGGCAGTTCGTCCAATGGTGCTTCGACGTGCAGTGCGCCGCGCTCAAGCGCTACTGCAATGACCGCGGCATCGCCCTCATGGGCGACCTGCCCATCTTCATCGCTCACCACAGCGCCGACTGCTGGGCGCGCCCCGACCTGTACCTGCTGGACAAGCACCACCAGCCCACCGTGGTGGCCGGCGTACCACCTGACGACCTGGGCCCCCTGGGCCAGCGCTGGGGCAACCCGCTGTACCGCTGGGACCGCATGGCCAAGGAAGGCTTCGCTTGGTGGACGGCCCGTGTGCAGCGGGCGTTGCATCAGGCCGATGTGTTTCGTATTGACCACTTCCGCGGCTTTGCCGGCTACTGGGAGATCCCGGCCAGCAGCCCGGACGCCAAGACCGGCCGCTGGGTCAAGGGCCCCGGCCAGTCACTGTTCGACGCCATCGCGCGTGAACTGGGCGAGTTGCCCATCATTGCGGAAGACCTGGGCTTCATCACGCCCGACGTCCATGCGCTGCGTGACGGCTGCGGCTTCCCCGGCATGAAGATCCTGCAGTTCGCCTTCGGCGGTGACGGCGAGCACGAGTTCCTGCCGCACCACTACCCGCGTAACGTCGTGGTCTACACCGGCACGCACGACAACGACACGGCGCGCGGCTGGTGGGACCAGGCGGCGGAGAAGGAGCGGCGCTATGCCGGCACCTATCTGGCCTGCGGCGCGCACGACGTGCACTGGGCCATGATCCGCGCCGCGCTCAACTCGGTCGCCAACCTGGCCGTGTTCCCGCTGCAGGACGTATTGGGTCTGGGCAGCGAGCACCGCATGAACACCCCCGGCACCCTGGGCGGCACCAACTGGACCTGGCGTTTCACCTGGGACATGGTCGGCCCCGAACCCGGCCGCGTGCTGGGCCTGCTCACGGCGGCCAGCGGCCGCGGGAATTTCGAGTTGCTGGGCATCGGCGTGCCGCCCAAGGCGGCGCTGGTGCTCGATTACTGAGGGCTCTTCACGTCTTGTAGTACTGCACCTGCTGCGTGCTGGCCAGCAGCAGTCCGTCGGCGCTCCACAGCATGCCCATCTGGTCGCAGTAGCCATCGCGCAGCACCTGGGCGCGGGCTTGGCCGAACAGCGGGCGGCTGCCTTGCGCCGCGAGCAGGGCTGCGTCGGCGTGGAAGTACACGGTCATGGTGACCGTGCCGGCCGGGCTGCGCTGGTGGCGGCGCACCCAGGTGCGCGGCGCAAAGCAATCGCAGGCGGCAGCCAGCGAGGGAAAGTCCAGCGGGCGCGGCGGTTCGTCACGCAGCCACAGCCGGGTCAGCGAGTCGGGCTGCTCCACGCCGTCAAAGTCTGCCCCCATGCCGCCACAGACAAAACGCATGTCGTAGCGGGAGATCCACGCGGGGTAGCCCTGGGTGGGCCGCTTCTCAAGGCTGTCGAACGCGGGCATTCCATCCGGCATCACGGCCTCGGGCGCACTCCAGGTCGGGCGCCGCACCGCCAGCAAGGCCGTGCCGCTGGCCACCACCTCGCCGGTCTGGCTCATCAGCAGCAGCCAGTGCTGGGTGGAGCGGTTGGTGCGCAACGGCCGGGCCTCCACCTCGAAGCTGCCGTCGGCCACGGGCGCGGCGTAGTTCACTGTCAGCGACACGGGGTCGCCCAGTCGGGCCGGGTGCTGCAGCGCGGCCTGCAGCATCTGCGCGGCCGTCATGCCGCCGTAGGGACCCACCATGTTGGCGTAGGCGGGGCTGGTGGTGCCCGTGAAGCGGTGCTCGCCCGCAGATTGCAGGCCCAGCGCAGTATCGAAGGGGTGGCTCATGGCAATAACGCAGTCGTTGCAGGGCGTCAGACCGACAGCGTAACCGGCCCCCACAGGCGGCGTCTCGGCGCCCCCGTAACATCACCGTCATGCGACCGCCCTGCCTTGACGCAACTGCCCCGTCCGGCGCGTCCCTCAATTCACGGCCACGCCCTCGGAGCTTCGCGGGTTCGAGGGCCCTCGAGGGGTTGCGCAGTGGCACAGGAGACAGACGGCTGACAAGTTGGATGGCAGGGGCCGGGTCGATGGCGCTGCACTTGCGGGGGAGGCTGAGCCTGCTTCTGGTGACGCGTGCTGCACGCCGCCCATGCGGCTTTTGGGGCAGCCTCTGAAATGACCTCGGCCCCCGCAGCGCACCCCGCAAGCCGCGGCAGGGAGCCTCGGGCGGGTGTGCCGTGAGCCCCGAGACGGTGCTGCTGCTGGCTGGCGCCGTGGCCGCAGGGTTTGTGCAGGGCGTGGCCGGCTTTGCTTTCGGCATGGTGGCCATGTCGTTCTGGGTCTGGAGCCTGCCGCCCCAGGTGGCGGCCGTGATGGTGGTGTTTGGCAGCCTGGCCGGGCAGCTCGTGGCCGTGTTCTCCGTGCGGCGGGGCCTGAACGGGGCCACGCTGGCGCCGTTTCTGGCGGGCGGTGCGCTGGGCATCCCTCTGGGCGTCTGGGCCCTGCCGATGCTCGACCCCGCCGCCTTCAAGCTGGCCATCGGCACCGCCCTCAGCCTGGGCTGCCCCGCCATGCTGTGGGCCGACCGCTGGCCACCAGTGCGGGCGGGAAGGCTGGCGGATGCCGGCATCGGCGCGGTGGGCGGGGTGATGACGGCCGTGGGCGGCTTTGGCGGGCTGGTGCCGTCGCTGTGGTGCACGCTGCGGCGGATGGACAAGGACGCGCAGCGGTCGGTGATGCAGAACTTCAACCTCGCCGCCTTGTCGGTCACCGCGGCGGGTTATCTGCTGGCCGGTGTGGTGACAGCGCCCATGGTCCCGCAGCTGGCCGTGGTGATCCCTGCGCTCATCATTCCGTCGCTGCTGGGCGCGCGCGTGTATGCAGGGCTCAGCCCGCTGCAGTTCCGCCGCGTGGTGCTGGGCCTGCTGTCCCTGGCGGGTGCGACGATGGTGGCGTCTGCGCTGCTGACCGCTTGAAGCCCCTCTGGAGGACCCGCATGAACGACCCTGTCCACGCCCCCATCGACGACCTGCCCCCCCTGCCAACCGTGGCACCGGGCCGCTACCGCCACTACAAGGGCGGCGAGTACGAGGTACTGGGCGTCGTGCGCCACAGCGAATCGCTGGAGCCTCTGGTGCTGTACCGGCCGCTGTACAACGCCAGCGGCCTGTGGGTGCGGCCGTACGCCATGTTCCTGGAGACCGTGGAGGTGAGCGGCGCGCAGGTGCCGCGCTTCGCCCCGATCGTCCCGGTCACGGCCGCGGAAGGCGGCTGATGGAACTGCAGACCTGGCTCATCTACCTGCTGGCCACCACGGGGCTGTCGCTCTCGCCCGGCCCCAACAGCCTGCTGGCCCTGACCCACGGCGCCTTGCATGGGTGGCGCCGTACGCTGTTCACCATCGCGGGCGGTGCGGTGGGCTTCGTGGTGCTGATCGGCCTGTCGCTGTTCGGCATCGGCGCGTTGCTCAAGGCTTCCCCCATGGGGCTGGTCGCCCTGAAATGGGTGGGTGGCGCCTATCTGGTCTGGCTGGGGGTGCAGGTGTGGCGCTCGCCGCCTATCGGCGCGAGTCTTGGCGCGAGTCTCGGCGCGGGTCTTGGCTCAGCTCCAGCCACAGGTCTCGGGGCTAATGCCGCCACCGATGCCGCAGGACCCTCCCCCACGGGCGGCGCCTTGGCCTGGCAAGGGGCCCTGGCCGCCCTCACCAATCCCAAGGGCGTCCTGTTCTTCGCGGCCTTCCTGCCGCAGTTCGTCGATCCGGAACGCAGCCTCTGGCTGCAGTTCGCCGTGATGGCGGGCACCTTCGCCGTGATCGAGACGCTGACGGAACTGGGCATCGCCGCCACGGCCGCGCGCCTGCGTCCCTGGCTGGACCGCGTGGGCCAGCGCTTCAACCAGGTGTGCGGCGGCCTGTTCATGCTCATCGGTGCAGCCCTGCCGCTCAGGGGCTAACGGAGGGGCTAACGGAGGGGCTAACGGAGGGGCTAACGGAGGGGCTAGCGGAGGGGCTAGCGGAGGGGCTAGCGGAGGGGCTAGCGGAGGGGCTAGCGGAGGGGCTAGGGGCGGGCCCGCCCTGTTGCTGATGGACGAGCGCGCGGGCCGGGCCGTGGCGCTGGAACGGGGCCTTCAAGTGGCCGGTACGGCGGCGGTGATCGGCATGGCACGACTTCGCGGCTTGGTGTCTGCCGCGCGGCCCGTGTTCGAGCGACTGCACAACTCAGACTTCCGCATCTCCGCCGCCGTCATCAGGACGGTGCTGCGCAGGGTGGGGGAGTAGGCAGGGCACTGGGCACCTCGTGCCTACGGCCAGCAGATGGAACTGACCCGTGGCCGCCAAGCCGAACGCCTTCCAGGCCTCCCAGGCTGCCCCCGTCCCCGGTACCCCGTCCCGCGCTGAGTGAGCGCTCATGCGCCGCCGTAGCCCTTGCCCGTGCAGGCATCGACTCTTGGCTCATTGAAAGCGCTTGATCTTCATCAGCGCCCCTCGAAATGACCCGTGCCGCGCCGGCGCGGCGGCTTACCCTCGGGGGTGCATCGCCGCTTGCCTGGGCGCCATCCCGCCTGGGCTGTCTTTCAAACCGAGGAAAGGACGCCCATGTTTCCTGAATACCGCGAACTCATCAGCCAGCTCAAGACCACCGACCACCACTTCAGGACCCTGTTCGACCGGCACAACGCGCTGGACCAGAAGATCAAGAACATGGAGTCCCACATCGAGCCGGGCACGCACGAGGAGATCGAGACGCACAAGAAGGAAAAGCTGCTGCTGAAGGACCAGCTCTACGCCATCCTGCAGAAGGCCTCGTAGGCCCTCACGCCGCCCGGTGCCCCTGGGCCTGCGCCCAGGCGCGGTGCCGTTCAGCTCAAGCCCAGCAGCCGCATCGCGTTGTCCTTGAGGATCCCGGGCTTGACCTTGTCCTTGAAGCCGGCTTCGTCGAAGTCCTTCATCCAGCGCTCGGGCGTGATCAACGGGAAGTCGCTGCCAAACAGCATGCGGTCCTTGAGCAGGGTGTTGGCGTACTGCACCAGTTGCGCCGGGAAGTACTTCGGGCTCCAGCCCGAGAGGTCGATCCAGATGTTGGGCTTGTGCAGCGCCAGGCTCAGCGCTTCGTCCTGCCAGGGCCAGCTGGGGTGGGCGATGACGATCTGCATGTCGGGGAAGTCGATGGCCACGTCCTCCAGCAGCATGGGGTTGCTGTTCTGAAGGCGCAAGCCCCCGCCGCAGCGCATGCCCGAGCCGATGCCCGAGTGCCCGCTGTGGAAGATGGCCGGCAGCTTGTATTCGGCAATCACCTCGTACAGCGGCCAGGCCATGCGGTCGTAGGGCAGGAAGCCCTGCACCGTGGGGTGGAACTTGAAGCCGCGCACGCCTTGCTCTTCGATCAGGCGCCGCGCCTCGCGCGCCCCCATCTTGCCCTTGTGCGGGTCGACGGAGCCGAAGGCGATCATCATGTCGGCGTTCTTGCGCGCGGCCTCCGCGATCTCTTCGTTGGGAATGCGCCGGCGGCCCAGCTGGCTCTCGCTGTCCACCGTGAACATCACCAGGCCGATCTTGCGCTCGCGGTAGTAGGCCACCGTCTCTTCGATGGTGGGCCGGCGGTTGGAGCCGAAGTACTTGTCCGCCGCGCGGTCGTACTCCTCACCGTAGTTGTCAAAGGGGTTCCAGCACGACACCTCGGCATGGGTGTGGATGTCGATGGCGATGAGGTCGGCGGTGTTCATGGATGGCCAGACGATTGCAAGACGATGTCGGGCGATTGTGCTGGTGGACCAGGAAAGGACCAAATCGACAACCCGGCTTCACACCAGAAGGCCACCATAATGGTGGCTTGCCATCCGCGGAGCGGTCATGCCCACTTCCCTGACACTCAAAGGCATTCCCGACGCGCTGTATGAGCGGCTGAAGGTGGTTGCAGGCGCCCATCACCGCAGCCTCAACAGCGAGGTCATCGCCTGCATCGAGGCCCAGTTGCAACCACGACGCACCTCAGCGCAAGAGCACCTGTCCGCACTGCACGCTGCCCGCGCCCGACTGCAAACAGGGGGCTTTGATCACGCCGACATCAGCCGCCTCAAGCGCGAGGGCCGTGCGTGATCGTCGTGGACGCCAACGTCATCGCCTACTTGCTGATTCCGGGCCAGCACACGGCGGCCGCCGAGCAACTCCTCCTGCAGGATCAGGACTGGGCGGCCCCCCGCCTGTGGCGCAGCGAGGTGCGCAACGTGCTGGCGAACTACGTGCGCGCGGGCCGGATGGAGTGGACCGACGCCACCCTGCTGTTCGACCGTGCTGCCCTGATCCTGGGGAACAACGAGTTCGAGGTGGAGACTTCTGAGGTGCTGCGCCTGTCCAAGGCCAGCGGCTGCTCTGCCTACGATTGCGAGTACGTGGCCCTGGCGGATTTCCTCGACCTGCGCTTCGTCACCGCCGATGCCAAGCTGCACCGCGCCTTCCCGCAGCGGGCCCAGGCGCTGGGGGTCACTTCATGAGTACAGCACCTGCCCGTTACCGCAACACCCACGTCGGCGGCTGCACGTCCACCGTCGTCACCCACGCCCGCGACGGCAGCGTGCGGCTGCAATCGCCCGAGCCGCTGCAACCTTACCTGCGGCGCTTGAACGATGCCTTGGCGCACTGGGCGCAGCAGACGCCTGAGCGCGTGTTCGTCGCCCGGCGCGATGCCACCCAGCCGGGGCAGCCGTGGCTCACCATCGCCTACGCCCAGATGCAGGACCGCGCCCGCCGGCTGGGCCAGGCGCTGCTCGATCTGGGGGCGAGCGCGCAGCGGCCCCTGCTCATCCTTTCTGGTAATGACCTGGAGCACTTGAGCTTGGCGATGGGTGCGATGTGGGCCGGCATTCCCCACATTCCGGCCTCTCCGGCCTACTCGCTGGTGTCCCAGGACCACGGCAAGCTGCGCCACATCGTCGGCCTGACCACGCCCGGCGTGGTGTTTGCCGCCGGCCCCGCCTACCAGCGCGCCATCGAGGCGGTGATGCCCGCCGACATGCCGGTGGTGATGACCGAAGGGCTGGCGGTGGACGGTTCCGGCAGCGGCCGACGGCACGCTTTCCACACCCTGCTGCAGACCGAGCCCGGCCCGGCCCTGGAGGCTGCCCACACCAGCGTGGGCCCGGACACGGTGGTGAAGATCCTGTTCACCTCCGGCTCCACGCGCATGCCCAAGGGTGTCACCACCACCCACCGCATGATGTGCGCCAACCAGCAGATGCTGCGCCAGAGCCTGGCCTTCCTGGCCGACGAACCGCCCGTGCTGGTGGACTGGCTGCCCTGGAACCACGTGTTCGGCGGCAGCCACAACGTGGGGCTCACCCTGGTCAACGGCGGCACGCTCTACATCGACGACGGCAAGCCCACGCCAGAGGCCATCGGCCCCACGCTGCGCAACCTGCGCGAGATCTCGCCCACCGTTTACTTCAACGTGCCCAAGGGCCTGGAGATGATCGTCCAGGCCATGCGCAGCGACACCGTGTTGCGCGACAGCTTGTTCCGCCGCTGCCAGGCCATGATGTTCGCGGGCGCCGCGCTGGCGCAGGCCGTGTGGGACCAACTGGACCGGCACGCCGAGGCCGCCATCGGCGAGCGCCTGCTCATGATCACCGGCCTGGGCATGACCGAGGCCGCGCCTACCTGCACTTTCGCTGTGGGCACGGACACGGCCTCCGGCCACATCGGTCTGCCCGTGCCGGGCGTGGAGACCAAGCTGGTGTGGGACGCTGCGGCGGGCAAGACCGAGATCCGCTTCCGGGGCCCGAACGTGATGCCGGGGTACTGGCGCGCCCCCGAGCAGACCGCCGAGGCCTTCGACGAGGAAGGCTTCTACCGCACGGGGGACGCGGTGCGCTGGATCGACGAGGCCGACCCGCAACGCGGGCTGCGCTTTGACGGCCGCATTGCCGAGGACTTCAAGCTCGCCACCGGCACCTTCGTGAGTGTGGGGCCGCTGCGCGCGCGCATCGTCCGCGAGGGCGACCCCTGCGTGTGGGACGCCGTGATCACCGGCCTGAACCGTAACGAGGTGGGTGCGCTCATCTTCCCGCGCCTGGACGACTGCCGGCGCCTGGCCGGGCTGCCGGCCACCGCAGACGCGCCGCAGGTGCTGCGGCACCCTGCCGTGCAGGGCTTCTTCCAGGCGCTGCTGGACCGCCTGCAACAAGGCGCCACCGGCAGTGCCTCACGCGTGGCCCGGCTTCACGTCATGCAGCAGCCCCCGTCCCTGGACGCGGGCGAGGTCACGGACAAGGGCACCATCAACCAACGCGCCGTGCTCACGCACCGAGCGGCGCTGGTGGAGCGGCTGCATGAGGCGGCGGTTGATGATGTCGAGGTGCTGCGCCCGATCTCTTCAGCTGACGCATAGTGCGAACAGGGATGTGCCGACCTCACAATGGACTATATTCAGATCGAATTTGGTCTTACTGGAGCGTCCCATGCGCTACTCAACTCAAGTCAAACCCATCAGTTACCTCAAAGCCCATGCGGCCGAGATCCTGTCCTCCTTGGGGGAACGGCGAGAACCCTTGGTGATCACGCAGAACGGCGAGGCCAAGGCCGTGCTGGTTGACGTGGCCAGCTACGAAGCCACGCAAGAGACCTTGGCCTTGCTCAAGGTGCTGGCATTGGGCCAGCAGGAATGGGCAGCCGGCAAAGTGAAGCCGGTTGCAGAAGTTGTCGCACGGTTGAAGGCCAAGAAAGTTGCCGCCTGATGTCCAAGGCTTGTCGTGTCTTGCTCACGCAAGGTGCTGAGCAAGACCTCGAAGCCATCCACGACTACATCGCGGAGTTCGACAGTCCAAAGAGCGCCCGATACGTGCTTGACCGCTTGCTGGCCACAGCCGAGCAATTGGCCACCATGCCGGAAAGGGGCGGCTACCCTCGAGAACTGCTGGCTCTGGGCATCAAGGACTACCGGCAGGTGTTCTTCAAACCCTACCGAGTGGTCTACCGGGTCTTCGGGCGGGAGGTCATCGTGGTCGTGATCGCAGATGGACGCCGCGACATGCAATCTCTGCTCGCAAGGCGCTTGCTGGGCGCCTGATCAGGCCACCGTGGGTCCCGAATCCCGCTTCTGGCCCGCGCCAAACCGTCTCAGGGCCTTCTCCACATCGGCCGGTGCCTCCACCGGCTGCTGCAACCGACGCGGGGCCGCCACGCGGGACAGCCCCGCGCGAAGGGCGGCTTTGGAGGCGATCTGCGAGGTCTGCAACACCGCCCCGAGGATTTGTGCATCGTGGGGGTCAAGAGTCTGTAGCGTCATGGATGCGGGTGTTTCAACCTATTGAAGCTTGTTGAATGCGCAAACGTATCTTTGATGGCCCACCGAGACTTCCGTAGCCAACAAGCCCCCTGTGCTCAGGCCCCGGATTTCCGTGCTGGAATGTTGCGCGCGCTCCACGGTCGAGCCGCCAAGGCCCTCATCCGTCCCACCTGATCTGAACTCCCATGGCCCGCAAGCCCCCCAAGGCGCCCTCGCCCTTCGTCGACATCCACGGCCGCCCGATCGACATCTGGAAGCTGGCCATGGGCGAATACCGGACGCCTCCGCCCGCTGCACCCAAAGCACCTGCAGCGCAGCGCGAGGTGGCGCTGACACCGCAGGACACCGAAGCCGTCTTCGAGGCGCTGTGCCTGGCCGGCTTGCCGCGCGGCAAGACCTGGCTGGCGCAGTTTCTGCGTCATCTGAACAGCCGGCACAGCAGTGGCCGTGCGTTCAGCATCCAGGAGGTGACCGCGGCCGCAAATCTGCTGGTTCAGCAGGGCCGCGCAATACAGTCCGAGGGCCTGGGTGTCGATGCCGCGCACCCCGCCCGCGAGGCCTGGCTCAAGGCCCATTTGGAACCGAAGCTGGCGGCGCGCGCGTACCCGGCTTGGGCGCGTGCGTCGGTCACCTACAACGCCGACGGCGCCGGGGTGCCGACTCCCGCTCTGCGCGAGCCGGCCGAGGCCATCGCCTTTGCCCGGCTGCTGCTGTATGCCGGACTGAACGCATCGGACTTCGCCAGCCAACGAGCGACCTTCTTCCGCAACTGGAACACCGATGCCTCTTCCATCGCCCAGGCGGCGATGACGCCCTTCATGCCCGAGCGCTTCGAGCAGCTCGACGCGGCGCTGCGCAACGGCTTGCTGAAAGAGTGGCTGGGCCACTTCATCCTCGAGACGCCGTTGTGGACCCCGCTGATGAACTGGCTGGACGCGCAGGCCCTGAGCGCGCCTGACCGCTTGTCCTTCAGTGCGCGCGCCGTAGTGGCCGAATGGCGTTGCGACCGTACCGACGCTGAAGGGGCCCTGAAGGTGCTGACGGGGCTGGAAGGCCCCCGGGTCGACGCCTTCAAGGCTGCGGTCACGGCCATCCAGGGGCAATGGGCTGCGGGGGCTGAAGGCTTTGCTGCAGCGAGCAAGGCGATGGGCGCGCTGGCCAATGCCCGGCGCGGGCTGCTAAGCACCAACCACCTGCGGCTGTACCTGCTGTGCCTGCTGGCCCAGCCGTCACCGCAGGCCTGGACGGCCGCACGCAAGCTGGCGGTGGCCGAAAGCGGCTCGCGCAAGCCGCCGCCGTCGGATTGGGGGCTGTGGGCCCATGCCGCGGCTGCACGGCTGGGCGACGAACCCGTTGACGCCGCGGCCTTTGCTCACCAGGCGGGCTGGGGCGGCTCGCCGCACCGCGCCAACGCCGACCGCCTGCTTCTGGCCGCCTGGCTGGGCCATGAACCCGCGAAGTGGGGGCCGGCAGAGGTCCAGGCCGTGGTGCAGCACTTCGAGTCCATGGGCCGCACGCTCTGGGCTGACCTGCTTCGTCAGGCCGCAGCACGCTTTGGCTGGGCCGTGCCCGCACACACCCGCCTCGGCAACCCCTGGGCTGTGGCGTACTTCGGCAGCCCGCGCGAGACCTGGCGTGACGCCTTGGCGGCCATCGCGGCCCTGGGGGAGCAGAAGGTGGCCGCGGCATCGGACCACGCGGTGGACCCCACGCTGCTGTGGCAGCTGAGTCTGGACGACGACGGCCGCGTGATCGACATCGGGCCCTTCGAGCGCCCCGCCAGCGCGCGCTCGCGGGCGCTGCCCAAGGCGGTGCCGCTGTCGCGCATCAAGAAGAGCGTGCGGCTGGACCCGCGCGACGCTGCGGTGGCACGCTGCATCGAGAAGGCAGCCTACTCGGGCAGCACGCTCGGCCTGGATGTCGTGGCCGCGGCCATGGCGCTCGTCAACCACCCGGGCGTGACGCTGGACGATGACCCGGGCCGTCCGGTGGAACTGCGCGAGGCGCTGCCGGAGATGGAGGTCCGGCGCGTGCGCCAGGACGACGGTGCCGAAGCCTTCGAATTCCACCTGCTGGACCCCCTGGCCCACTCCAGGGACATCGACCTGGGCAAACACTGGGTGGGCTCTTCATCGTCTGAAGAAATGGAGCGGCGCAACACGCTGCGGGTGCTGCGCGACGGCGAAGACCGCGCACGGCTGATGCGCATCACCCCGGCACAGCGCCGCGTGGCCGAGCTGGTGGGCCAGCGCTGGGCCGTGCCGGTGGATGCCAAGGCGGAGCTGGACGCCGCGCTGCGCGTGCTGGCTGGCCACTTCCAGCTGCACAGCGACGCAGCAGCCGGCCAGGGCGTGGCGAGCGACGCCCGCCTGGTCGCCCAGCTGGTGCCGCGCGGTGAGGCGATGCAGTTGCGCCTGGTGGCGCGGCCTTTCGGCGGCTTCGGGCCGGTGGTGCAGCCAGGGCATGGTCGCGCGCGGCTGCTCACCGTGCACGAGGGCCTGCAACTCTCCACCGAGCGTGCCCTGGACGCCGAGCAGGCGCACCTGGCACAGGTGCTGGAGGCGCTGCCCTTCCTGGCCGATGCCGATGAAGGCGACGCCACCTGGCTGCTGGACGACCCCGAACAGGCCCTGCACGCGCTGGAGGTGCTGCCGGGGTTGCCGGCCGTGGCCAGCCTGGACTGGCCGCGCGGCAAGCCGGTGCGCGTGACCCCGGTGGCCTCGCAGGGCGTGAAAGTGGCGCTGTCCAGCGGGCGCGACTGGTTCACCGTGGACGGCGAAGTGCAGGTCGACGACACCCGCGTCATCGGCCTGCAGCGCCTGATGCAGCTGGTGCGCGAGTCCCGCCAGGGCCGTTTTGTCTCGCTGGGCGAGGGCGAGTACCTGGCGCTGACCGAGCGCTTGCGCACCCAGCTGGCCGACCTGCAGGCCATGGCCAGCACCGACAAGGACGGCCTGCGCCTGCCCGCAGCGGCCGCGGCCTTCCTTGAGCAGACGCTGGAAGGCACCACCGTGCAGGCCGACAAGCCCTGGGCCAAGCGGCTGGCCCGGCTGGAGGAAGCCGCCACGCTGCAGCCCGTGCTGCCTGCCGGCCTGATGGCTGAGCTGCGCAGCTACCAGGCCGAGGGCTTTGCCTGGATGGCCCGCCTGGCCCACGCCGGGCTGGGCGCCATCCTGGCCGACGACATGGGCCTGGGCAAGACCGTGCAGACGCTGGCGCTGCTGCTGACGCGCGCGCCGCTCGGCCCGGCGCTGGTGATCGCGCCCACCTCGGTGTGCGGCAACTGGGTGGCCGAGGCCGCCCGCTTCGCCCCCAGCCTGCGCGTGCTGAGTTACGGCGAGGGCGACCGCGCCGAGATGCTGCAGAGCTGCGGCCCGGGCGACCTGGTGGTGGCCAGCTACGCGCTGACGCAGATCGAGGGCGAAGCCTTCGCCGCCCGCGAGTGGGCCACCCTGGTGCTGGACGAAGCGCAGGCGCTGAAGAACGCCGCCACCAAGCGCGCCAAGGCCATCGGCACGCTGAAGGCCGACTTCCGGCTGGCGCTCAGCGGCACCCCGGTGGAAAACCGCCTGGCCGACCTGTGGTCGCTGCTGAACCTGCTGAACCCGGGCCTGCTCGGGTCTGCCGGGCAGTTCACCGAGCGCTTTGCAGGGCCCATCGAACGCCAGCGTGACGAAGCCGTGCGCTCCCGCCTGCGCCGCCTGATCAGCCCCTTCCTGCTTCGGCGCACCAAGGCGCAGGTGCTGGCCGA